>NNBV01000761.1_pt1 | contig 250358 bp, 230 predicted proteins | sample 1173771 | NCBI WGS metagenome assembly NNBV01 (sample SAMN07173938, study PRJNA388173) | plant metagenome | isolation source: symbiotic tissue sample KVS11 | place: Norway: Troms, Kvaloya island | reverse complement strand
TCGAGCGTTTTGGCTGGACCATACTCCCTGGGCGCGTCCCGCCAGCGCAACCCATTGCGATTGACGAAAACGATACCGCTCAACACCCGCCGATCATCAACGCGCGGCTTGCCGTGGCTCTTTGGGAAATACGGCCGCAGACGCTCCATCTGCTCATCCGTCAGCCAGTAAAGGTCGCTCATCCTCAGTCTCCTCACGGAACCTGAATCAGATCGCGCCTCTCACATCAATGGGTCCTGACCCTAAGGCGACGCGAAACGGGCGAAGAGTCGCTCGTTGAGATCGGCCGCAGCTATAACGTCTCTCATTCGACGATTTCTCGCCTGTAACTGCGGGCGCGCATGCGCGTGATCAAACCTCCCCGCAGACGCCATTAAGCTGCGCGCCGGTGGCCGCCCGGCCAGGTACTGCGCCGATGGACGAACACTGCGCGGCACGTTCTGCGCCGATTAGATCAAAAACCCACGGTCGACATAGCAGCGGAACCCGCATCCGAGCGTGAATCAACGCCAAGTGTAAGGCTTCTGCAAGTGCGCTGCGCGATATCGCTGACTCAACCCGTTGATCGGCCAGCAAGCTCACAGTGTGTAGCGCAGAACATCCCGGCCAACGCCGCATTAGAAGATTGATTGCCTTGCGATCGTCCAACACCGGCACGCCTGGTTTGGCCCCCGTGATCGCAAGGGCAATCGTCGCAGCTTCACCATCGTCGAGGCCGCCTGCGGTATCGTCAGCCGTCAGTTCAAAGAAAATGTCTCTGCCGTCCGACCCCAGATCCTGTATCGCAAGGTGGCCGTCGTCGATCAGGCTGGAGAGTTCAGCTTTATGATCGCGCCCTCGCACGGGGTGCCTGCGCACTTCCAAGAATGCCCGTCGTTCTATGACGAATGCCCCGAGCAGCGGCATCAGATTTGGCGCAATTCCTGTAGCAAGCAGGTTGATGGCAGCACTGGCGTCGAGAACAAAAGGCCCTTGGTCGCTATGAGAGGTCGATGGCAAACTCATCTCCCTCATCGTCGCCAAAGACATCTATCAATTGCCTGACATCGACCCGGTGCATGCCCAACATCCGTGCTAGCTGGCCTTCAGAAACCAATTCCCGCCGGTATGCCGATGACACCAATTGCGCCAGCCGTACGTTCTGCGGCGCAGTCTTAGCCGTCGGCGCAAGATCACCTAAAACACCGCGGACAAAATTCCGGTCAAATCCGCGTTCGCGCATGCTGTCGTAAGATCCACGCGGCAATAGCTCCAATCGCTCCATGTGACGGCACATCGCTTCTGATGAAACATGGAAGGTATGAGCCATAAGGATCAAATGGCGGGGCGTGAAACGCTTATCTGACTCGACAATCTCCTGAAATCTCTTCCGAACGCCCGCGGGCGGCATGAGGAAAGCATAGGCAAACGCATTGGAGTAACGCTCTTCGGCGCTAGACATACTCTCATCTACCTCGACGAGATCGACCGTAGACCGATTGCACATGAAGTGGCCCGTTTCGTGTGCTGCGGTCAATGCCCTGCGCTCCCACGGATGTTTGGCATTTAGCAATACGCACGCTCCCACCAAAGGATCGTAAGCGAACAAACCTGCAACGTTGGACGGTAGACCATGAATGAAAACGCGCATTCCCAGCTCATTTTCTAACAGCGAGATAATGTCGGAGATCGGCGCTACGCCCAAACCCAGCTTATGCCGAAGCCCCAGCGCCGTTTCCTCGGCCTGCCGCTCTATCGATCCGGCCGTAATCGGCTGCTCTTGCGGGTATGAGGGCGCAAAGCGGATTCCCAAAAGACGCTCCAGCTCAACCGACGCACTCGCCAACCGATTGAGCAGTGACAGTGCATCTAAACCCTCGTCGTCGTGCGTCCCTACCCGGCGGAATCGACCATGCAGATCGATACGCACAGCGTCACTCGAAAGAAGGCGATGGATGCTCGCGCCATATAGAGAGGCTAGTTTTTCCAGCTCATCCGGCTTGACCTTGCGCTGCCCTTTTTCGATCGAGATCAGCGTAGGCCGCGAAATCGACAGTGCGTCCGCCGCCTGATCCTGGTTCAATTTGGCATCGAGGCGGGCCGTTTTGAGGCGTTCGCCGATATCGAATGCCGGTATGTCGTCTAGGCGGGCCATATCTAATCTTCTTGTTGTCGGTGGAGAAACCCTTGAACGTTGAAGCGCGCTCGAAAATCCCTCCATTCTGTTGCATGCGTGCGCGCAAGCTCGGCGATTTCCGTAGCAGCTAATGCCAAGTCCGGCCCCGTGCGCCGGACCAGCTCCCATGCAGTCTTCTGAAATGCTGGCGATTTTGCGTCCTCGCCAAGCGCAGCAAATGCGGACATGCCGCTGATACCATGACGCGCAATGTCGGCATCCGCAGGCGTGCTTGCCCGTCCGTTTGGCTCAGACCGGCACGCATCCAGAGACGCGTGAGAAAGGTCGTTCCAGAAATACGTCTCAGGTGGCTGGCCTGCGGCTTGAATCGCTACGCGGCGCAATAAGCACCCGCCGCATAGACCACAAGGCATCTTGAGCAGCTTGTTTCGCGCTCCGCGCGTACAGGACCGCGTTTCTTGCCAACCCGTCACGCCAAGATCGGTGGCGCGCTTTAGCACCTGCCCCTTGGTGCGGTATTGCTGGGGATGCTCGAAAACTATGTCCCCACCTAGGACATGATTGATGAAACCCGCCAGCCTGTGGGTGAACGCCGGATGGGTCGTCCGATGGGGACATTCATCGCCAAACGGCACCATGCTTGGGCCGAGTGCGCCCACGCCATTTTCACCGATAACAACCCGCGTACTGCCAACCTTATGCGCTGCGAGAGCAGCAATGGTGTAAAATAGGAACGTGCGGGTCCGATAGGTGGGCTCTGGATGATCCTTCGTAGACAACGATACCGGCATGGAAAGGCGTTGGCCTTTCGGGTCTCCGGCAAGATCGATCCGTTTATTGCGCGCACTGCTCGAAGCGCGCGAAGACGTATGCACGCGCAAAACGTTGGCTGGACGCTCTTCATTGAGGAGAAGCTGCCATTGAAGATAGCTATCCATGCCGTCGCTAAACGGCAGCACGACATAATTGCCACGCGTGAAATCGAGGCTGGATTGCGGGATCGTCATCGACTTCCCACCGGGCGTGAAGTCCAACTCCCAATGATCGCCTGTCAAATAATCCAACGTATCGGTCAAACTGCGCTGGACTGCCGATTGTTGCCAGGTTTTCCCCGCCAGAACCGGGACCGATAGACGGATGGACCGTGCCCACCCTTTGCTGCGCTGTCTGCGAACGACACGATCGGCATACGCCACCGCCCCTACCAATACGACAAGATCCTGTTCGACGTCAGTCAGCAGTTCGGCGCTGAAATCCTGGAGCACGTCCGCCCTGATATTGAAGTGCTCGCCGATCACACACTCCCGATCGGCATTGTCTGCAGTCTTTTGCTTTCCGCGCCAGCGCACGGCGATATGAGTGGGTGAACCCGTCATGGTGCCCTGCCTGCGCCAGCACCGTTGAGCAGGTCGTCATCAAGGGTCAAAGTTCCGCTGCTGCGTGACGGCATTTCAGCTGCGGCCTCTCCGCACATCCTTTTTGCGAAAGCCGTGTAGCTCGCGCGCTCCGCTTCGATTTTCATGTGTGCGATAACGACCGCAGCCTTGGCGTCGCGCGTACCCAGTAGAACCGGCTCCGTCAGACGAATATCGGCTAAGACCCGGCCTCTAAGTGCATCGGCAGTCGCAGTCTGAAACGCCGCTTCCGGCTTCTGTCCGCCAGCGATCATGCGCTTCGTCTCTGAGAATATTTCGCTCTCCAAATGGCCGCCCCGTCCGCCAACATCGCGTGCTGTTTCGACGTGCCCCAGTGGCCCGAAAAGATTGGGCGTCGCGCTCACTTCCCGGATCATTCCACGCAAAAATGCGGATGAGATTTCGCGTTTCCGCATGTCGTCGATGGCATCATTGAGCGCGTCGAGCGAACGTCCGTTTTGGCGATCCGCATCATTGATGCTTCGCTTTACCCATTTCTGGACCTGCGGCGGGCGCGGTACCTTTTTATGGATATCATCACGCATGGTAACGTCATGCGCCGCAAAGCCGACATCGTCAAGTTATTTATGCCTCTTTTGCTTTTCAATGTCAGATTTCTGCACTGGCGGCAATTTCTCGAATCGAACGGTCCCCGTGTGACTGATCGTGAAATGGAGTTGCGGCCTGTCCCAATCTGGACGAATCGCGGCTCTCCGTGTGCGAACATCGCCGTCGAGGCCTGGGTACCATCCGCAAGCCGCCGCCACGGATCGATCTCGCGTTTTGCGATCCAAAGGCCTAAACTTCGCACGTCCTCATGGCTGCACGCAGTCAGCTGTAACGAACGCCGCGCGATGCTTCACGATAGGCGGCAATCCCGGACCTTGTACCGCCTTGCCTGCCTTCTCTGCCGCCGCCAGTTCCCGGTTCAAAGTCAGCAGAAATGCCAGCGGGTCGGCCTTTTTGCTCATGCCATAGGCCTCGCGCACAGCCAAATCCAATGCCACCTGCGCATCTTTAAGCGGATGCGCGCCTGGCAGCTCGAGCGTCCTGTACATCTCCCGCAATGATTGTTTCCGCTTTAAACGGATAGCATCGCGGCACGCTCGCAAAGCCACTGACGCCTTTGCGACTTTTGCAACCGCGGCGACCGACGGATTCTGTGGCCAACCAAATGTGTCAAAAACAGAATTAGATGTATACCGGGGGTCCGATTTCATTGTAGAGCAGCGCTCTGAAAACCACGACCAATGAATACCGCTTTGTAATATACCAAATGAATAATCATCGTCAAAACAAAATACCTGAAGAGAATCGTTCGGATTTATGTTCGATGAGACGAATTCAAAAATTGGCCGCTTTGTAACTCTTACGCATACGATATAACGCTTCAATTTCATTATTGACACGAACATATCGTCGCGCGCGTAGGAGAGGCGCCACCAGTATTTTAAAAAATTTTGGTGATGCTTATTAACATTCGCGTGCGGGACTGCGGCCAATATCGCTTTGTTACGTTCGGCTTCCTTTACGGCCGCCTTCTGACGATCAGGTAGCACCTTAGTCTTGACTTTCCGTAAGAGATCTGGGTATGCCTGAGATGAAGTAATATCCAAACCTCGAAAATCAATAACAAATCGGCTCGGCCTAGGATTCAGAGAACCAATCATATCATCGCCAATTAGAAATGGCTTCAGAACTGACTCAAGCGCCTTATTCCGGCCAATGAGAACCGATGCCTCTTCAGCCGAAATCAGAAAACCTTCGTGACCGTGCGTCTGTCCTTGAAAACATCCAGACGCTGCATTCTTCTTAATTACCTTGGCGGTTGTCACATCAAGAGAAAATGACAATGATGCGCCAATTCGATCAAAGTCTGCGTGCTTCCAACCTTTCTGCTGATCGTTACCTTCTTGAATATATATTCTCTTTTTTCCTGTTTGAACGCCCTTCGTCCAATTAACAATAGAAACGTGCACTACGGCATCGCCCGGCCAAATCATACTTGATACAGCGCTAGTGATCGTTCCACCATTCTGAACGATGTAGTCTAGGCCGGCCTCACGCGTATAATTCTGCCTAATAGTGTTTGTCCCGACGAGTCCGGCTCGCTCGCCTTCTCCAAGTTGATCATGAGCTTTTCGGAACCAATACGCACAATAATCAGCGCGCCCGTCAATAGAAGGGTAAGCGGCCCTAAGAGTTTGCAGGTAGCCGGGCTCAAGCTCTTGCTGAGCTTTGTTTTTGCTTTGATAGGGAGGATTTCCGACTATGGCCTTAACATCAGGCCATTTTTCAAATAATGCGTCACCACATCGGATGTTTGTATCTAAATTATCAAGAGGAAGTGCTTCGTACCTGTGAAATCCAAGCTCAGCAGTACCTTTACTAAATTCGCCATCGCCTTCGGTTAACGTGTCTACAGCTTCATCAAGAGCGAGTTTTTTCGCAATCATGAGGGACACCTTGGCAAGCTCGACGCCAAACGAATCCAACTCAATGCCGTGGAATTGCAAAGGGCTAATGGCGACTAACTGCTTTGACTGGTTCTCAAATTCCTTGGCGCTAACCATCGCCTTCAACCTGAGCAAAATGCGCTGATCGAGGCGTGCCAGCTCGCGGAATGCTACATAGAGAAAGTTGCCGCTCCCGCACGCTGGATCAAGCACTTCGAACGTTGCTAGCTCACGACGCAGAGGGATCAATTGCTTCATCGTGGTCGCTGCGTCGATGCGCTCGCGCCATGGATCCACAATCGTAGGGCCGACAATCCGCTGAATATCAGCCTCAGACGTGAAATGAGCGCCGAAGGCATGGCGCGCATCCGCGTCCATGCTCTGCTGGAAGATGGTGCCAAAGATCGCCGGGTTTACTTTCGACCAGTCTTTCAAAGCCGCGCCCTGGTCGGTCGGGTTCTCACTGCCTATCAAATCAAGCTCGAAAGAGGTCAGCTCGATTGGGTCGATTTTGGAGAACAGCCCCCCGTTGAAATAACGCACGCCGACGAACCGGCCGCCCTTGGCAGCGTTCGGATCATTCATCTGGCGAAACAAGGCACCAAAGAGATCGTACGAACTCTGCTTCCGCTGCACGCAGTCGTCGTAAATCCCTTTCACGGTGCCGGCAGGTAGCAGGTCGATGTCCTCTGCGAACATGGCGACGACGAGTTGGAGGACGAAGCGCTGCGCCTGCTCGCGCGGTATTGCATTCTTTGGCCGTCGTGTAAGCTTTTTGAATAGGTCGGCCATCTTATCGGCCGCTTGGCGCGAAACGACTTCACGGTCGTTGTTAAACTGCGGCGTGCGCTCGTCGGGGAAAAGGAAATTGAGCGCTGTGTAGCGCTTCGGAAGATCCCTGAGCGGGATGCGATCAACCGGCTCATCAAGCTGGCGATCGAAGTCGTAAATCCAAATCTCGTGAAAATTACACAGGAGCACATAGCGCGGACGGTTCGGGACCGCGTTGATCCAGTAGTCGAACGCCTGGCGAACATGGAGCTGGAGCTTCTCGCCGCCCTTCTTCATTTCGAGAAGGAAGCGCGGCTTCCAAATAAGGTCGGCGAAGCTCGTGCCTTTACTCGAAGCCTTCTTGATACGGAATTCGAGCGTCGCGCCGGCTTCCTTATAGCCCGCGTGCCCGAACGCCCGAAACAGACGGTCGCAGAACACCTGCGCCTCGCCTTTTTCATCACCGTCCAACGTGGCCGCATATGCAACAAATTCGGTAAGGTCATCAACGATCTGTGACATATCGACCTAATGTAAAAACCACACGCGCACGTGCCTAACCAGCTTGAGGAAGTTGGACAAACGACAATCTCCTCATCGTGATTCAGCGGCATGAGGAAGCCTGTCAGCCGTTCGAGCGTCAAGTGGCCTGGTCTCCCTCCGAGGGGGTGGATTTATGGCCACTGGGCCTCAGCGACCTCATGACGATGCTCGCAGCCATCCGGTGCGCGCCGGCAGTCTCGAACTGCAGTTAGTAGCGGCTCGTAACAAAACTTGGGGAAAAAAGGGCCCATCTCGACTTCACGGTACGACAGCTACACGGGCGGTCGATTCCTGCGCGGCTTGCCTTCGTCGATGACATCGCTCTGCATGGCTCTCAAAGGCCCCGTCACGGCCGAGGATCACAAAACGTGGGTCGCCGTGTTCGAGCATCGCCGCCGAAGCCTGGATACCGTCAGCAAGCCACCGCCACCAAGCGTCTGGATCATGCGGATCGATCTCGCATTTGCTGACTGAGAGACCGGACCTCGGCCGAGATAAAGCCTCTGCCGTGGTTGTGAAGTTATCGGCTGCTTCCGGCTCGACCATGACGATGGCCCGGATCAGCCCGCTATCCTGATGGGGATTCCTGGCGAGATAGCCGATGCCGAAGTGCCGCTGACACCCGAACCCATAGGCCTTGCGCTCCAATCCCTCATTGGCCTCAATGAACGCCTCGGATAGCTCGTCGGAGTCGCAGCCGTCGGCTCGAAACTCCATCACGTGCAGAAACTCTCCCAATCGATCCTGGCAACTGGTGCTTTCGCCATACCGGGTCAGCCATCGTTCGCGATAGAAGCCGATAACGGACCCGATGATCGGAAACCTCATACCTGGTTTGGGCCGATTGCTCATGATGCGCTCCCTTGGAATGCATCATAAGCCATTGATAAAGCGAGTTAAATGCCGAATGCCACCCTTTCGAATGGCATTCGGCCGGCGATCTCAGTCCGTGCGGAAACCGAAGATTGGCTGCTTAGTTCTAGGGTCTCGCCCAACTCGGACAACTTGGCTTTTGAATTTTTCATCGTAAGGACCGAAATCCCAACGTAGGTCATCCCTGTCTCTATAGAAGCCATCGGAATGCATAATCCCCTTGAGGCTATAATGGATCGAATCCCGAATTGAGTGACCGGTATCTGATAGTCTCTCGTAATGGAATGCTTTTCCATAGTGCGATTGAAGCATTTCAAAAAATAGCAATGTTATTTTGCGTAATTGCGGATGCATGATAAGTGCACTATGAACATGCGTTCCCATTGCTTCAACATATGTACCTAAACGAGAGCCAGTATAATCAACTGCGGCCATGCCTACGTGTTGACGTTCGTAAATAGATTTTGCGGATAACTCTTTGCTTCTCATGGCCTTGAATATACGATGATTAAAATCCTTAAAACGCTCAATCATTGACTGATCGCGTCGATCAAGATCGTAATGACGATATGTAAGGAATATTCCGTTATCGTTGATGGGATGATCACCTTCATTGAGATTCCATCGACGATAATATGTTCGATTAATTCGATCCATATATTGATCAGTGATCAATGACTGCGTCAATTTCTTACGATCTTCGATAATACGTTTTTCAATATTCATTTTCAATCTCCATAATTTTGACAATATTATCCATACGCCCCGCCAGATATTTGGCGTTGCAATAAACCGATATAATAAACAACATAAATTATTCAGATTCGGGTTGGTCGGAGACCTATTTTTAAATATTTATTAAAATCKGTGTTGCACCAACATGCAGAAGGCCCCGATTGTTTTTCAAGTATAGCACGGAACGACAGATTTTTCTAGAAAAATCTGTCTATTACGCTAACCTAACGAGCCCTCAAGTCCCCTATACCGCCCTTATGCAGCTCGACCGTACTCGGACGTGGACGAATAAACTCGGTTATCGATCCACTCTCGGACATCCTCAGGCTTGTACGCGATCCGTCGAGCGGACACCCTAACCCATTTCGGACCGTTTCCTCTCAAGCGCATGGCTTCAAGGGTTTTAATGCTGATGCATAATGCATTGGCTGTATCAACTGGCGACATCAAAGATATTTTCATAATGTTTTCTCCGTTTTAAGGTGTTTTTGCCGGTCCTCCTTGGCCGACGAGGCAATAATGACTTGGAATGCGGTCAACGTCTACAGTTTTGACGCGGACTTATATTAAAACGGAAGGTAGATATTTGAATTTTCGCTTAGGGGGACAGCCCTCGATCGTGGAAATTTAAACGCGATTAAAACAGAGGCCTGCAGAGGCCATCTGCGGCATGCGATCAACGCAATGGGGGCATGCGGATTCTAAATGTGACCACCATCTCGCCTGTTGGGGAGAAGCGGAGCGCTTGTTTACAGCTCGTGCGCCATTGCGGCAGCTCTGCCCAGGTGATCAGCAAACCATGACGGGCGTTTTCCACCGGCCGGATAGCGTACGGTGGAACCCCATGAGTCGCAGATCGGGCAGCTAACCCTTCTCAGTTTTGTTGCCCGTCATAGCGGCGGTGAGAAGAGCACCGATTTTTGCGCTCTCCTGAGTCAGATGGCTTTGCCCGTAATGGGCATAGCGCTTTGTGGTCTCCGTGCTTCCATGTCCTAGCAGTTCGCCAATCAAGCTCAGTGAGAACCCATTCTGGACAGCGAACGATGCGTAGCTATGGCGAAGATCATGAATGCGGACATCGCTCAGCGCAGCCGCTTTGCGAATGCGTTGCCATGGCCGCTGCAGATCCACCAAATGGCTCTTAGGGCGCCGTCCAACGATGACGAACGGATTGCCGTGAATCCGGGGCAGTTCCCTTAGAAGCGCCATTGGTTGATCGTACAGCGAAATCGACTTCGCCCCCGTTTTCGAATCCGGAAGCCTCAAGCACGAGCGTTCCAACTGCACATGGTCCCATTGGAGCGTCAGAATCTCGCTCAGCCTCGCGCCCGTCATTATTAGCAAACGAACTGCCGCAATCGCATAAATCGATTCCAGATCCTTCTGCTCGAATTGATCGAGGGTTGCATTCAAGCGAATGAGCTCGTCCGCTTTCAGGAAACGCTCCTTGGCATGCTCCTTAAATCGCGTGACATCCTTGACCGGGTTGCTCCCCTTTGGTCGCAGTCCCCACTTTTCAGCCAAATTAAACATGGTCGAAAGCAGCGTCAGCGTTCGATTGGCGACGCCAGGGCCGCCTCTAACCACGATACCGCCACCTTGCGCTTTTCGCTTGGCTTTTACGTCGTCAGGAGCTGTCTTCCCATCGCGGACTGCGTCCCTGAAGGCCTCGATATCATGCGTTTTCAGCTCATCAAGGTATCGTTCCCCTATCAGCGGAAGGACGTGGTTCTGAATGTTTGCCCGATCCAAACTGACGCTCGATGCCTTCTTTTTTTGCGCGGCATATTGCTCGAGGTAGCGGGTGCAGAGTTCCGTTAATCGAACGCGATCGTTGAACTTTTTGGCTTCAGTCGGATCCTTGCCCTGAACGATCTCGCCGAGCAATTTTTTCGCCTCGATGCGTGCCTCATCCGGAGTCCACGGAGAGCCATGTCGGCCGATCGTGATCCAGCGCGGGTGGCCCTGCACCGCCGCTTTGAGGACGTAGGTTTTGCCATTGGCTCTACCGCGAACTCCGAATCCCTTCACCTCAGCATCCCAGATGTCCGACCCTGCTGCGAGCCTGTCGACAACCTGCTTCGTGATCCGGATGGTGCTTCGCTTCGCCATAGTGATATCTCCAGCAGCTACGTGAGAGCTACAACGCTACCGGGAAAACGCAAGGGTTCACGAGGGCATATGCCAAGTTATGATGGAAATTTGATCCTTTTGAATGCCAGAGAGGGCCAGGGCCGCTACGACATTAAAATTCCCAAGCTGAATGTCGTCGGTTCGATCCCGATCGCCCGCTCCAAATGCCTTTTGAACGTCAGCGAGTTATGCATCCCGACTCGTGGTGACCGAGCGGCCTTTCCGCGCTGTACCTCGCCAAAACCAGCTTCGGCGCCAGCGGGCCGGTCGGTTCTGTGCGCTGCATCTGGTGCCGCAGGGAGCGGAATGCCGCCATGTCTCCCGGCGGGACGCGATCGTGGAACGATCCGCTCTCCATGGGGTTGAACCAGAACCCAGACGAAGCGCTCTCCAGGTCCTTGGGCGCTTTGCATGATCGGTCGCACACGAACACGCGCCGCGTGATGTCTGGCCGGATCGTCTGATCAAGGAGATACTGATGCAGCTACCACATGGCGTCATCGTCGCGCTGGTCGATGGAAAGCACTTTGAACTCCACCGCAACAGCGGGGATGAAGCGAGCCCCGATCTCTCCGCGATGGAGACACCCAATCTGGACGAGAGCAACAAGGGCGGCGGGGCCGGGCGCGATTCAAGCTCTGCCAATCCGACAGGTCATCAGATCGATGAAGACGCTCACGCAGCCGCAGCGACCGAATGGCTCAATCAGCAGGTTCTCGGGCACAAGATCGAGAAGCTCGTGATCGTCGCCTCGCCCCGGACATTGGGCGAAATGCGGCGGCATTATCACAAACAGCTCGAAGTCGCGCTCGTGGCAGACCTCTCGAAGGATCTGATCGGGAAAAGTGGGGCTGAGCTCGTCGCAGCTCTGCAAAGCGCATAAGTCCAAGCGCCGCCAGCGTGCGCTCTCGGGGTCGTCCCGGTCGCATGCAGGGGATTTCAGCCTGCGCGTTCGGCGATGGCGGTTCCGGCCGCCCAGCCTGACGACCACGCCCATTGGAAGTTGTAGCCGCCAAGCCAGCCGGTGACGTCGACGACTTCGCCGATGAAGTACAGGCCGCCGATTGTCCTGGCTTCCATCGTCCGTGAGTTCAAGCCGGACGTATCGACGCCCCCGAGCGTCACCTCCGCGGTCCGGTATCCTTCCGATCCGATCGGCATGATCTCCCAGCCCTGAAGGCTCGCTGCGATCGCGGCGAGCCTCTTGTCGCTGGTGTCGCCGATGGGCCCCACCCAATCATGAGCATCGGCGAGATAAGCCGCCAATCGCTTCGGCAGGAGATCAGCAAGCGTATTGGCAATGCTCCTGCGGCCGTTTTCCTGTCTGGAGGCCCGCAACTCGGCAAAAACATCTCGGCTGGGCAGGAACGCGATCCTGATCGGTGCTTTCTCGCGCCAATAGGATGAAATCTGCAGGATCGCGGGGCCGGAAAGCCCGCGATGCGTGAACAGCAGCGCCTCGTCGAATTGGGTCTTGCCGCACGAGACTCGCGCCTCCGCGGCGACGCCGGCCATCTCGCGAAACCCGGCAAGCACGTCTTCGCCGAATGTCAGCGGCACCAGCGCCGGGCGTGTCTCCGTCACCGCCAAGCCAAACTGGCCGGCGATCTGGTAGCCAAGGCCGGATGCCCCCATTTTCGGGATGGATTTCCCGCCGGAGGCGACGACGAGCTGCTGGCACCGGATGGTTGCAGCCCCCTCGCCGCCAAGCGTGACAGCGAAGCCGTCATCGATCCGCGCAAGGCTTTCCAGCGTGGTTTTCAGGCGCAATTCGCAACCGGCGCGGGCCATCTCGTCCATCAGCATGGCGATGATGTCCTTGGCGGACTCATCGCAGAAGAGCTGCCCGAGCGTCTTCTCGTGATAGGCGATGCCGTGTTTGTCGACCAACGCCACGAAATCATGCGGCGTGTAGCGGCCCAGCGCGGATTTCGCGAAATGCGGATTGTTCGACAGAAAGTTGCGCGCACCCGTGTTAATATTGGTGAAGTTGCAGCGCCCCCCGCCGGAAATGCGAATTTTTTCACCAGGCGCCTTGGCATGATCGACGATGAGAACGCGCCCGCCGCGCGCGGCCGCATGGATCGCGCACATCATGCCAGCGGCACCGGCGCCCAGGATGACAGTGTCGAAACGCTCGATCGACATCGAATGCGGCTAGCCCCAGAACAGCCCTGACGGCCGTTGCGCAGCGCTTCGGATGGCATCGCGCTATGCTCGGGCTTCGGGTAGATGATCCGCGCCCGTCCATCAACCGATCAGACGGCGATCGAGCGCTTTATCGCGACACGGCGACCCCACCGCTCACAGCAGCGCTCGCAGCTCTTCCTTCTTCACCTTTCCCGTCGCCGTCATCGGCAGGGCCGCGACGAGGCGGATTTCGGGCACCTTGTAGGCGGCCATGCGCTCTCGGCACCAGGCGGAAAGGGCCGCCGCGTCGAGCCCCGCGCCCTCTGGCGCCAGCGCGATGAAGGCGACGGGCACCTGCCCGCGCTCGCTGTCCTCGCGGCCGATGACGCCCGACCCCGCGATGCCGGGATGCTGGCCGAGCATCGCCTCGATCTCGGCCGGGAACACGCTCATGCCCTTGACCTTCAGCATCTCCTTGCGACGCCCGAGGAAGTGCAGATAGCCCTGCTCGTCGATCACACCGATGTCGCCGGTATGCAGGAAGCCATTGCGGATCGCCTCCGCCGTCGCGTCGGGCTTGTTCCAGTAGCCCTTGAACAGCGAGGGCGAGCGCACGCAGATCTCGCCGGTTTCGCCAAGCGGCATCAGCGCGCCGCTGTCGAAGTTGCAGATCTTGAAATCGGTGCCCGGCACCGGCAGCCCGACGAAGACCGGCTGCGACAAAAGGTCGAAATCCTCTTGCTGCATGCCGATGGTGAAGGTGTCCATCGTGTGCGTCTCGGTCATGCCCCAGGCGGCCTCGATCATGTCGGCGCCCGTGAGAGCCCGCCAGCGCGCCCGGAAATCCGGGTTGAGTTTCTTGACGAACGAGGAGACCCGGACCTTGCGCAGCGAGCTCAGGTCGAAGGAGCCGGCCTGCGGATGCTCCAGGATCTCGACGGTGTTGTCGACGAGCAGATAGGCGAAGCTCGCCTTATGGCGCTCGACCGCGGTCATGAATCCGACGGCGTCCCAGCGCGCCATCAGCACCACGGTCGCGCCCGCGACCAGCGGAAAGAGCAGCCCGGTATCCTCGCCGGCGATCCAGAAGATCGGCACGAAATTGACGACGACATCGTCGGGCGACAGCGCGAAGCTCGCCGCCAGGCTGGTGCCGGCGGTGTAGAGCATGTCACGCTGGGTGTGGATGCAGCCCTTCGGCATGCCGGTGGTGCCGCCGGTATAGTTCAGCGCGGCAACCGCATCGAGATCGGGCGCGACGGCTGGCGCGCGCATCGTCACCCGCGCCAGCGCCGGTAAAAGATCGATGGCATCGTCGCAGGCGATTTTCGGCTGACGCAGGGCCCGGGGCACGGGCATGCTCGGCACATCGGGCAAAACCTCGGCGAAGCTCGTCACGAAGACGGTCTCGACCGGGGTCTGGCCCCGGACCTGGCGCAGCAGCGGCATCAGGCTGTCGAGGCAGACGATGATCGCGGCGCCGGTGTCGTTCAGCTCATAGGTAAGCTCGGCTTCGCGGAAGAGCGGGTTCACCGGCACATGCACGGCGCCGAGCTTCAGGATGGCGAAGAAGGCCAGCATGAATTGCGGGCAGTTCGGCAGGAACACCGCGACGCGGTCGCCGCCGCGCACGCCATGCTCGTGCAGCAGCGCCGCGAAACGCTCGCTCAGATCGTCCAGCTCGCCATAGCTGACCTCGCGTCCATAGAAGATGCAGGCGGGTTTCTCCGGCTGGCGCCTGGCCCATTCGCGCAAATGCTCGCTGATCGCGATCTTGCCGAGAGGATAATGCGGCTCGCGCGGCACGTCGGCGGGCCATGCCGCATCCTGCAGCTCGCACAGGCGGGCAAAATAGGTCGCTTCATCCATCGTCATCAGGCACCGCCGGGTGGTCGGGCGCTGACCGCGCCCGCGAGGCAGCGAAACTACCGTGACGGCGACGTCGTGCAAGGGCGGCGATGGCGTTGCAGAACCGGGGCTGAAGCCGCAGGCGTCTCGCCAGCAAAAAGCCCCCGGGGAAGAACCCCGGGGGCTGGTGGTCAACGCCCGCGTCAGATGAGCGGCGTCTTGTAGGGATCGGCCTTGTCGTCGAAGCGGGTCCAGCCTTCCTGGCGGTACTGGGCCGTGCGCGTGTCGCGATCGATCGGCGTGGCGCCGTCCATGATCGCCTCGGCTGTCGCGGCATGGGCGTCGGCCGCCTTCACGGAGACGACGGTGCCGCCCCGACGGACGGTCTCGGCATGGTAATGCGCCTCGTCCTCATCGACGCCCGCGCTGGTGAAGGAGCCGACGAGGCCGCCTGCCGCGGCACCAGCGACGGCGCCGGCTGCGGTCGAGGCCAGCCAGCCGGCGGCGACGACCGGACCAATGCCCGGAATCGCCAGCATGCCGATGCCGGCAAGCAGGCCGGCCGCGCCGCCGACTCCGGCGCCGATGCCGGCGCCCTCGGCAGCATTGCTGTCCTTGGCGCGCTCGTCGCGGCCGACGACGCTGATGTCGGACGCTGAGATGCCGGCGACTTCGAGCTTCTCGACGACGGCGGCGGCGGCCTCGTAGCTGTCATAGGAACGCGTGATGGTGCGGGTCATGTGAACCTCCGGAATACGAAATGAGAAAGACGGCGATCAGTTGCGGACGATGTTGCCGCGGTAATCGACCGAGACATTGACCTTGGCGCCCGCATTCATGGCGGAGCCCTTCCAGACGCCGTTCTCGTCCTTCTTCAGGCCGGTGACGTTGGAATAGCCATTGGCTTCGAGCCGGCTCTTGGCCTGGCCCTCGGTGAAGCTGTTGGCGCCCGGCAGTGGCGCGTTCTTGTCGGCCTCTGCCTTGGGCGCCGGCATCGGCGAAGTCGTCGAGGTCTGCGCCAATGCGCCCAAAGAGGTCGCAGATGCGATCATCGTGGCGAAAATCAGCTTCTTCATGGTCGTTCTCCAAAGGCTGGCGGATGGCCGCTGCTGCCCAGGGAAACGGCGTCCTGCTCAAAAGAGTTCCAGAAAAAAAGGCACGACGACGGCTGGAACAGAGGCAGCCGTTCGCGGTTTGGCGACCAGTACCCAACCCGGAGATCACCCCATGGCCACGACCCAGAAGCCCCTCGACGAGCTGTTCCACGACATGCTCAAGGACGTTTATTACGCTGAGAAGCAGATCCTGAAGGCGCTGCCGAAGATGGCGAAGGCGGCGAAGTCGCCCGAGCTGAAAAAGGCCTTCGAGACCCACAAGACCGAGACCGAAGGCCAGGTCGAGCGCCTCAGCGAGGTCTTCGAGCTGATCGGCAAGGCGCCGCGCGCCAAGACCTGCGACGCCATCCTCGGCATCCTCGAGGAGGGCAAGGCTGTCATGGAAGATTATGCCGACAGCCCCGCGCTCGATGCAGGTCTCGTCGCCTCGGCTCAGGCCGTGGAGCACTATGAGATCGCGCGCTACGGCACCCTCAAGGCCTGGGCGATGCAGCTCGGCCACAAGGATGCGGTCAAGCTCCTCGACGAGACGCTCGCCGAAGAGACCAAGACCGACAAGGCCCTGACCCAGCTGGGCGGCCCTGCGAACTCTGCGGCGGTCGCCAGGGCGGCCTGATCGCAGACGGAAAGGCAAGGCCCGCCGAGCGGCACTCGGCGGGCCTTGTCGTCTTGAGGTTCGAATTCCGGCGCGTTGCCGGCATGGCACGGCGGCGCGTCCTTGCGTCGAAGGTCCTTGCGTCGAAGGTGGCGGCGGTCGCGCCCACCTGCGTCACGGATGCCGCTTCCGGCCGTGGCTAAGCGGCGCTATGGTGGCATCCCATGAGCCATGCCGACGATGCCAACCCGATCCACGACAGTGACGACGCGCAGCACCACTCGCCGTCCCGCCTGGGCATCGCCCTGCTGGCCGGCGGCGCGGTGACGCTGGTGCTGGCGGGGCTGCTGCTCTGGTGGCGCGAGGGCGATCGCCTTTTCACCGACGGTCTCATCGCCGCCATCGTCGCCTGTTTCTGAACGCGCCAGCCGCTCCGGGGTGTCCCGCAGCGCAATCAGGATCTCTCCCGTGAACCGCCGTCTTGTCCTGCCCCTCGTCGTCTTCCTGGCCGGCGCATTGGCGCTCGCCGCCGCCGCGATCGTCACCTTTTCGCCTGGCCGCTCATCGCAGTCGGGCACGGCCAGCGTCGGCGGGCCATTCTCGCTGACGACGCAGGAGGGCAAGACGATGACGGAGAAGGATCTGAGGGGCGCGCCGTTCCTGGTCTTCTTCGGCTTCACGCACTGCCCCGACATCTGCCCGACCAAGCTGTTCGAGACCTCCGAGGTGCTGCGCGCCGCCGGCGCGAAGGGCGAGAAGCTGCGCGCGCTCTTCGTCACCATCGATCCCGAGCGCGACACGCCCGAGGTGATGAAGAACTATCTCGGCTCCTTCGACCCGCGCATCGTCGGCCTGAGCGGCGATCGGCCGGCGATCGACGCCATGGTCAAGGCCTACCGCGCCTATGCCCGCAAGGTCCCACTGAAGGACGACGACTACACCATGGACCACACGGCCCTGGTCTACCTGATGGGCAAGGACGGCAGCTTCATCGGCGCCTTCAACATCGAGCAGCCCCCGGCCCAGGCGGCGCAGGAATGGCTGCGCCACCTCTAGGAACGGCAGCGTCACCTGTGACGGGCTCCGCGGCTGTCAGCGGCGCGCGCTGGCGGGCCACGCCATGCGTCGTCTTGTTCCAGGTGAAGCGGCGCGCCCGGTATTCGTGCAGCGCCATCCAGGCGGCGATGCAGACCAGCCCATAATACAGCGGCAACAGCGGCAGGAGCAGCAGCAGCCGTGGCGATCCACGCCGCAGCGCCCCGATGGCCGGCGGCAGGAACAGCGCGATCGCCCCGAAGATCCAGACCGTCAGGGCCAGCGTCGAGGTCAGGCTGTTGAAGGCGTTCGTCGGCGAGAACAGCGAGCCCTCGCGCCAGGCCAGGGCCGCCGCGACGGCGAAGGCCGGATAAGCCAGCGCGGTCAGGACCGTGCCGAGGCACAGCGACAGGAAGGCGAGGGTGGCCGGCAGTCCGGCCTCGCGCAAGAGCCGCAGGGGCGCCCGCGAATGCGTCACCAGCGTTTGCATGTAACCCTTGATCCAGCGGGAACGCTGTTTCAGCCAGACCCGCAGCGTCAGCGGCGCCTCCTCGCGCGTGCTGGAGGGGAGATCGCCCATGCGGTATCCCGCCCGCGCGAGCCGCAAGCCCAGATCGGCATCTTCGGTCACGTTCCAGGCGTCCCAGCCCCCGATCGCCCGCAGCGCCTGTGTGCGAAAATGGTTCGAGGTGCCACCCAGCATGATCGGCAGTCCCGAGCGCAGCAATCCGGGGTTCAGCACCTCGAACAGCCCGGCATATTCGAGCGCGAATAGCGCCGGCAGCAGCCCTTCATCGGCATGGTCGATCACCAGCCGCGCCTGCAGGCAGGCCAGGTCGTCGGGCGCGCGCAGGAAGCGCGTCGCCGCCATGCGCAACTGCTGCGGATCGGGAATGTCCTCGGCGTCGAAGATCGTGAACAGCGCCCCGCGCGCCTCCAGCAAGGCGAGATTGAGCGCGCGCGGCTTGGTGCGCGGCGGGCCGGGCGGCACGATCGTGACGGTGACATGGGGCCGCAGCGCGATGTGGGACAGCGCGGTCTGCATGCCGATGTCGTCGGCTTCGATCAGCAGGCGGATGTCGAGCTTGGCAGCGGGGTAGTCGAGCGCCCCCAGGGCCAGCAACATCTGGCGCAGCACCGCCTCCTCTCGGTAGAGCGGCACCGCGACGGTGTAGACCGGCAGCCGGCTGTCATCGACGCGCCAGCCGTGCTGCCGCCAGAGATCGGGCGCGGGCGGCTCGATCGCCGCCGCCAACCGCAGCAGGATGAGGCCGAGAAAGATCGGTCCGAGCAGCAGCGCGACGGCGAAGAACGTTTCCAGCGGAGCGAGCACCCCGCCGATGGCCGCGCCTGCCGTGCCGAGGGCCGCCGCGATGCGTTGGCCGCGGCTCGAACCGGTGCGGGCGCTGTCGCGCGCCAGCCCGGCTTCGTCGAGATTGGCGGCCCGGCGGGCGAGCGTGGCGCCGTTGGCGCGGCGCAGGGCCTCGCCGAAGCGGCGCGGCGTAACCACGGCGATGTCGTCGCGCCGGCGCGGTCCGGCCTCCAGCATCCGCCGCAACGCCGGCCCCTCGGGCGCCAGCATGAAGCGGAAGCGTCGCGCGGCCTCGCCGGTGACGGGCGCGATGCCGCTTCGCAGGGTCGCGCCATGCTCGCCGCCCGGCATCAGCGCGAAGTCGCTGGCAAGGAAAGGCAGGCCGAGTTCGGTGGCGAAGGCGCGGTAGAAGCCGTCTTCGTCCATCAGCCCGAGAGCCAGGACTTCCCGCGCCGGCTCCGTGCCATCGCGGGCTGCGCGCCGCGCTGCGACGGCGAGGTCGGAGGGTGCGACACCGTGGCGAGAGAGAAAAGCGATCTCGGTCGGAAAGCCGCCTAAGGCCTCCGCTAAACCGTCAGAACGCCTGTCGTGACCGCTGCCCCCCAATGGCCCGGTTCCGCCCCACGCAACATGGCCCGGGCCGGTTCGGCCAGGACAACTCATGGTTGCCGCTTTCAGGCCATGAGTCGAGAGGGGCGTGTTCAGATCGTCGCCCGATGCGTCCGCCGGTCGATCACATGCCGCCGAGAATCTCGGCAACCTGCGGAATGTCCTTGTCGCCGCGCCCGCAGAGATTCATCACCATCAAATGGTCCCTGGGCAGGGTCGGCGCGAGTTCGATGACCTTGGCCAGCGCATGGGCCGGCTCCAGTGCCGGGATGATGCCCTCGAGCTTGGAGCAGAGCTGGAAGGCGTCGAGCGCCTCGTTATCGGTCGCCGAGATGTAGGAGACGCGGCCGGAATCGTGCAGCCAGGCATGCTCGGGGCCGATGCCGGGATAGTCGAGCCCTGCCGAGATCGAATGCGCGTCCTTGATCTGTCCGTCATCGTCCATCAGCAGATAGGTGCGGTTGCCGTGCAGGACGCCAGGGCGTCCGCCGGTCAGCGACGCCGCATGCTGTGCGGTCGATAGCCCATGGCCGGCCGCCTCGACGCCCCACATCTTCACGGTCGGGTCGTCGAGGAAAGGGTGGAACAGGCCGATCGCGTTCGAACCGCCGCCAATCGCCGCGATCAGCGAATCCGGCAGGCGGCCTTCCGCCTCCTGCATCTGCTCGCGGGTCTCCTTGCCGATGACCGACTGGAAATCGCGCACCATGGCCGGATAGGGGTGCGGACCGGCCGCCGTGCCGATGCAGTAGAACGTCGTCGCGACATTGGTGACCCAGTCCCGCAGCGCCTCGTTCATCGCGTCCTTGAGCGTCTTGGTGCCGGATTCGACCGGCACCACGCTGGCGCCCAGCATCTTCATGCGGAACACGTTGGGCGCCTGCCGGGCGACATCGACCGCGCCCATGTAGACGATGCATTCCAGGCCGAAGCGGGCGCACAGCGTCGCGGTGGCGACGCCGTGCTGGCCAGCGCCGGTCTCGGCGATGATGCGCTTCTTGCCCATCCGTCGCGCCAGCAAGATCTGGCCGAGCACGTTGTTCACCTTGTGCGCGCCGGTGTGGTTCAGCTCGTCGCGCTTGAAATAGATTTTCGCGCCGCCGAGATGGTCGGTCATGCGCTCGGCGAAGTAGAGCGGCGAGGGCCGGCCGACATAGTGCTTGAGATAGCTCGCCATGTCCTTCTGAAAGGCCGGATCGACCTTGGCCGCTTCATAGGCCTGCTCGAGCGAGAGCACGAGCGGCATCAGCGTCTCGGCGACGAAGCGTCCGCCGAACAGGCCGAAGCGGCCGTTCTCGTCGGGGCCGGAGCGATAGGTGTTGGGGGTCTGGGGCGCGTTCATGTCCGGCCTGCCTCTGCTGTCGCTGCTGTCGCTGCGGCCCGTGCCGCCGCGACGAAATCCCTGATCCGGCCTGGGTCCTTGACACCGGGCGCGCTCTCGACTCCGGAGGAGACGTCGACGCCCCAGGGCCGCGCGATGGTGATCGCCTGGCCTATGTTCGCCGGATCGAGCCCGCCCGATAGCATGAAGCCCAAAGCGGGGTCGAGCGCGGCCAGCAGGCTCCAGTCGAAGGCCTTGCCGTGGCCGCCTGGATAGGCGGCATCCTTCGGCGGCTTGGCGTCGAGCAAGATGCGATCGACCACGCTGCGATAGCCCTCGATCGCGGCAAGATCATGCTCCCCGCCGATGCCGAGCGCCTTGATGACGCGCAATCCGGTTGCCGCCTTGATGGCGCCGGCCTGCTCGGTTGTTTCCCGGCCATGCAGCTGCAGCCAGTCCGGCTTGAGCGTATCGGCCAGTTCGCGCGCCTCGTCGGCCGTGCGATCGACGATCAGTGCGACGATCTCGGCACGGCCGCGTGCCAGGCCTGCGAGTTCGGCCGCCTGCGCGAGGCTTACGAAGCGCGGGCTCTTGGGATGGAAGACGAGGCCGATCATCGCGACGCCGGCATCGAGCGCCGCGCGCAGCGTCTCCGGCGTGGACAGGCCGCAGATCTTGATGGCGAGGGGAGAAGCCTGACGTTGCATGCGCCCGCCTTAGCACGAAGGAGAACGGCGCCGCACTTGCGACATGATGGCAGACGAAGCAATGCTGACGGTGTCGGGCGGCAGGCCAAGCCAAGGTGAAGGCTAGGACCGGGGCGAAGACGAACGCGGAGCGGGCAGATTCCATTGTTCGGCAGGGGGCGGCGCGGTTTCACCATCCTGGCGGGTCTGCTGGCGATGTCCGGCATCACCGCCGGCATCTTCTATGTCGCGAGCCAGCCGCGAACGCTGCGCCTTGCCGTCGGCCCGCTCGGCTCCGAGGATGCCCGCATGGCGGCAGGCTTCGTCCAGGGGCTGAACCGCGAGAGGTCACAGATCCGGCTGCGTCTCATCCTGACCGAGGGCTCGGTGGAGAGCGCGAAAAAGGTCGACGGAGGCGATGCCGATCTCGCCATCGTCCGCCCCGACATCGCCCTGCCGGCCAAGGCCGACACGGCGCTGATCACCCGCCGCTCCTTCCCCTTCCTCATCACTGACAAGGACAGTGCGATCGGCCGCATCGCCGACTTGCGCGGCCGCAGGGTCGGCGTGGTGCGCAATCCACCCGGCAACATCGCGCTGCTGAAGCTCGTGCTGGCGCAATACGAGGTCAGGCCCGACGAACTGACCATCGTCGGCCTGACGCCCGACGAGATCGTCCAGGCGGCCAGGGAGCGGCGCATCGACGCCTTCTTCGCGATCAATGCCGTCGGCGCGCGCACGAGCAGTGGCGACGGCGTCGGTCGACTGCGCTCGGCATGGGGCGAGGATCCCGTCCTGATCCCGATCCGCGAGGCCGATGCGCTGGCCGCGCGCGTTCGCGCCATCGAGACTGGAGAGATCGTCAGGGGTGCGCTCGGCGGAGATCCGCCTCGCCCCTCCGAGAACCTGCCGACGATCGCGATCACCTCGCGGCTGGTCGCTTCGCAGGACCTCGACGAGGACGTCGTCGGCAGCCTGGTCAGTGCCCTCCTGGCGTTGCGCGTGACGCTCGCGGCCGAACTGCCGCAGATCCAGGGGCTGGAGACGCCTGCGACCGACAAGGATGCGCCGCTGCCCGTCCATGCCGGCGCAGCCGCCTTCATCGACGGCGAACAGAAGACCTTCTTCGAGCGCTATGGCGACTGGTTCTATCTCGGCGTCATGGGCCTCTCCCTGCTGGGCACGGGCGCGGCCGGCCTGCTCGGTCGCGAAAGCGCGGCGCGGCGCAGGCAGGCGATGCTGGGGCTCGACCGCCTGCTCGCGCTTCTGCCGAGGATCCGAGGCACCTCGGATGTCGAGATGCTCGATCTCTGCCGCGCGGAAGCCGATGCGATCCTGCTCGAGGTGCTTGGCGATTTCGGCCAGGGCAATCTTGATTCCTCAGCCATCGCCGCTTACCGCTTGGTCTTCGATCAGGTCAGCCGCGCCGTTATCGAGGCGAAGATCAGGGCCACGGCTGCGCGTATCTGACGACATCGGGCGGAATTCGGCATCCACGCTGGCCGACGGCGGCTCTGCCCGAACGGCCAAATTCACCCTCCGGCAGGCTAAATGGCCCTGCATGGTTGCCGGAACGCCCGTCAGCGTTTATGTGCAGCGCAGCGAATTCCAGTTTCCTCGTGAACGGGCTGCGCCGGCAGGGCTTTGATCCTCGCCGGCTTGTGGCCATGAAAAAGGCCCCAGCCCGCATGTCCATGCGCAATATCGCCATCATCGCCCACGTCGACCACGGCAAGACCACGCTCGTCGACAAGCTCCTGCAGCAGTCGGGCACCTACCGCGACAACCAGCGCGTCATCGAGCGCGTGATGGACTCCAACGAGCTGGAGAAGGAGCGCGGCATCACCATCCTGGCCAAGGCTACCTCGGTCGTCTGGAAGGATGTCCGCATCAACATCGTCGACACCCCTGGCCACGCCGATTTCGGCGGCGAGGTCGAGCGCATCCTGAACATGGTCGATTCCGCCATCGTGCTGGTCGATGCCGCCGAGGGCCCGATGCCGCAGACCAAGTTCGTGGTCTCCAAGGCGCTGAAGCTCGGCCTGCGCCCGATCGTGGCGATCAACAAGGTCGACAAGCCCGACGCGCGTGTCACCGAGGTCATCAACGAGGTCTTCGACCTCTTCGCTGCGCTCGACGCCAATGACGAGCAGCTCGACTTCCCGATCCTCTACGGTTCGGGCAAGCAGGGCTGGATGGCGCATGACCCGGCCGGTCCGCAGGACCAGGGCCTGGCCCCGATGTATGACCTCATCCTCTCCCATGTGCCCGAGCCGCGCATCGAGGAAGGCCCGTTCCGCATGCTCGGCACGCTGCTCGAAGCCAACCCCTATCTCGGCCGCATCATCACGGGTCGCGTCGTCTCGGGCTCGGCCAAGCCGAACCAGCAGATCAAGGTCCTGTCAGGCGACGGCACGCTGGTCGAGAGCGGCCGCATCACCAAGATCCTCGCCTTCCGTGGTCTCGAGCGCACGCCAATCGACGAGGCCATCCCCGGTGACATCGTCTCGATCGCCGGTCTCGTGAAGGGCTCGGTCGCCGACACCTTCTGCGACCCCTCGGTCGAAACCCCGATCAAGGCTCAGCCGATCGACCCGCCGACGGTGTCGATGACCTTCATGGTCAACGACTCCCCGCTGGCCGGCACCGAGGGCGACAAGGTCACCACCCGCGTGATCCGCGACCGCCTGTTCAAGGAGGCCGAGGGCAACGTTGCGCTGAAGATCGAGGAAGCCAAGGACAAGGATTCCTACATTGTCTCGGGCCGCGGCGAATTGCAGCTCGCCATCCTGATCGAGCAGATGCGCCGCGAGGGCTTCGAGCTCGGCGTCTCGCGTCCCCGCGTCGTGCTGAAGCGCGACGAGGCCGGCCAGCTGCTGGAGCCGATCGAGGAGGTCATCATCGACGTCGACGAGGAGCATTCCGGCGTCGTCGTGCAGAAGATGTCCGAGCGCAAGGCCGACATGCTGGAGATGCGCCCCTCCGGCGGCAATCGCCTGCGCCTGGTCTTCCATGCCCCGACGCGTGGCCTGATCGGCTATCAGGGCGAACTGCTCACCGACACGCGTGGCACCGCGATCATGAACCGCCTGTTCCATGCCTACATGCCCTACAAGGGCGAGATCGGCGGGCGTCGCAACGGCGTGCTGATCGCGATGGAGACCGGCGAGGCTGTCGCCTACGCGCTGTGGAACCTCGAGGATCGCGGCCCGATGATGATCGAACCCGGCTGGAAGGTCTATCAGGGCATGATCGTCGGCGAGCACACCCGCGAGAACGATCTCGAGGTGAACGTGCTCAAGGGCAAGAAGCTCACCAACATCCGCACCACCTCTAAGGACGAGGCAGTCCGCCTGACCCCGCCGATCCGGATGACGCTGGAGCGGTCGCTGGCGTGGATCGACGATGACGAGCTGGTCGAGGTCACCCCGAAGTCGATCCGCCTGCGCAAGGGCGTGCTCGACCCCAACGAGCGCAAGCGCTCGCAGAAGATGAAGGCCGAAGTGGCCTGATCGACCCTTGGGTCCGATCGCATTCACGAGGGCGAGCCGTGAGGCTCGCCCCTTTTCGTTGGGCGGTCCGGCCCGTCAGTGGCTCATCAGCATCGGCAGCGTGCTGTCCTTGAGCAGCGACTGCGTCACGCCGCCAAGCAGCCATTCGCGCAACCGCGAATGCTTGTAGGCGCCGCTGACAAGAAGATCCGCGCCGAAGACGGTCGCGGCCTGCCTGATCTCGCTGGCGACGTCGGGCTGGGACAGTGCGATATTGCGCACGGTGACCGCGATGCCGTGTCGCGCCAGATGCGGCGCGAGATCCGCACCCGCGATCGTTGTCGACAAATCCTTCTCGCCGCTGACGCTGAGGATCTCCACTTCGTCTGCGCCCGTCAGGAAGGGCATCGCGTCGCCGACCGCACGCGCGGCTGAGGCGCCGCCATCCCAGGCGATCAGGATCCGTTTCGCGGAAAAGCTCTCGCAGCCTGGCGGAACGATCAATACCGCCCGCCCGCTTTCGAACAGCGCAGCCTCGATCAGCCCGCGATCCCGCTGCACGGCCTCCTTCTCCATGTCGAGAATGCTGAGATCATGGACGCGCGCATAGGCGAGCAGCCGATCGCACAGGCTGGTGTAGATCAGCGTCGGCGTTTCGACGGAGCAGGTGACGCCGGCCAGGTCGGCGCTGCTCTTCGCCTTCTCCGCGAAAGCCTCGGCAAGCGCCTGGATCCGGCGATTCTCGCTGCTGACCAGTTCGGCGCCGAACGCGCCGACCAGCGAGGCGGGAACAGCATAGCGCATCGAAGCGGCCTGGACGGTCAGATGCGCCTTGGCCTGCTGCGACAGCGACAGCGCGTAGGCGAGAGCAGAACTCCGTTCGCCGCGCCCCTCCTCGGTGAAAGCGACGAGAACGCTCTTGATCGATTTGGGCATCGCGTACTTCTCCTGTGCTTCCTCGAACGAAGCTTGCCAGATTACCATGCCGCCGTCTTGCGCTGGATCAATCCCCCGGCCGCGCAACAATGGAAGAGTGCAATCGAGACGCCTATTCCGAAGGAACCGCCATGCTTCAACGCATTTCACTGCATCTGGGCCGCACGGCCGCCCACCCGGAAGGCAGCAGCCAGGACGGTTACGAGATCACCGCGCCTCTCGACGCCGAAGGCCGTCTCGTTGCCAGCGAATGGCATGGCGAGCGCGACAGATGCCGCGTCCGGCGCTTTCGCCCCGGAGAGCCTGACCGCCATGGCTGGCTCCTGCATCGGGCCGGCGGCGAGGGCGGTGCGAGCTGGGGCATCGATTACGACGAGGCCTCCAACGAGGATGACGAGGTCGGGTACAAGCTCGACCGTCACCATTTCACCCTCGGGGAGTATGTCTCGATTCGGGAACAGGACGGCGAATTCCAGCCCTACAAGGTCGTCGGCATCCATCCGGCTGGAAAGCCGACGCAGGTGGACACGCCCTGAACGCCCCGCAGCAGCTCTCGCTCGATGGAGACAGCGCCATGTCAGACACCCGATACTCCTCGGAGACCCCGCGCCATGGCGGCCTCCTGACGCCTGTCCATCTCGGAGCTGGGGCCGAGGCGACGATCCGTTTCGCCGCCGGGCTGGCACGGGCGCAGTCGTGCCGGCTGATCGGCGTCGCCGCTGACGAGATCGAACTGCCCTATTATGGCGATGGCGCCGGCGTGATAGATGCGGTGTTGGTCGAGAACGCGCGCGGCGTCGTCGATGAGGATCTGGCCAAGGCCGAGGCCCTGTTTCGGCGTGTCGCGGATGGTGCGGATCTGGATTGGCGCTGCGCCATCGCGCAGCCGCGCCGCTTCGCGCTGATGCAGGCCCGTGCGGCCGATCTGGTCGTCATCGCCCGCCAGGGACCGGATGATGAGGCCCTGGGCCGGATGGGTGTCGCCCCCGGCGATCTCGTCATGGAATTGGGCCGACCCATTCTCGTGGTTCCGCCCGGCATCGACGCCCTCGCGGCAAGGAGCGTGGTCATAGCCTGGAAGGACACGCGTGAGGCCCGTCGCGCTGTCCGGGACGCATTGCCCTTCCTGGTGCGAGCGGAGATGGTCAGCGTGCTTTCGGTCGGCGCTGACGCCGCCGACACCGGCGCGCAGGACGTCTGTGGTTATCTCGTGCGGCATGGCATCGCCGCGCGCGCCGTGCAGCGGCCCGATAGCGGCGAATATGTCGTCGATGAGATCACGGATCTGGTGCGGCAGCAGGCGGCAGACCTGATCGTGGCCGGCGCCTACGGCCATGGCCGCATGCGCGAATGGATCTTCGGCGGTGTCACGCGGGATCTGATCGAGACCACGCCGGTCTGCTGTCTGATGTCCCACTGACGGCTGGCTTCGCGCCCTGCGCGGAGCGCAGCTTCGACCGACGCGCATTGCGGTTGCGGCACCGCCTTGCCTCTGGTCCTGTGTGGCCCTCTCGCAGAAGGACCACTCTCATGCAGTTCCGCAATCTCGGCCGCTCGGGCCTGCGCGTTTCGCTCGTCGGCCTCGGCTGCAACAATTTCGGTGGTCGTATCGATGATGAGGCTGCCGCCAAGGTCATCGACGCGGCGATCGAGCACGGCATCACCCTGTTCGACACGGCCGACGTCTATGGCAATCGTGGCGGCTCCGAGACGGTGATGGGCGCGCTGCTCGGCGCGCGCCGCAAGGACATCGTGCTGGCGACCAAGTTCGGCATGGACATGAACGACGCCGGCACGATGAAGGGCGGCTCGCGCCGTTACATCATGAACGCGGTCGAGGCCTCGCTGAAGCGGCTCAGGACCGACTGGATCGACCTCTACCAGTTCCACCGGGCCGACCCGCTGACGCCGATCGACGAGACGCTGCGCGCGCTGGACGATCTCGTTTCCCAGGGCAAGGTTCGCTATGTCGGCTGCTCGAACATGCCGGCCTGGCAGATGGCGGACGCGCAGTGGACGGCCCGCGATCTCGGGATCGCCGGCTTCGCCTCGGCCCAGGACGAATACAGCCTGCTGGTCCGGGGCGCCGAGAAGGATTTGATCCCGGCGATCAGCCATTTCGGCATGGGCCTGCTGCCCTATTTCCCGCTCGCCAACGGTCTGCTCACCGGCAAGTACAAGCGCAATGCCGCAATGCCGGAAGGCGCGCGGATGACGCGCGAAGCCCAGCGCGCCGGCGAGGTGCTGACCGAAGCCAACTGGGAGAAGACGGAGAAGCTGACTGTCTTCTGCGAGGCGCGCGGCAAGACGCTGGTCGAGCTCGCCTTCTCCTGGCTGGCGGCGCAGCCGGTCGTGTCGAGCGTGATCGCCGGCGCGACAAAGCCCGAGCAGATCGCGGCCAACGTCAAGGCAGCGGAATGGATGCTGACGCCGCAGGATCTGGCCGAGATCGACACGATCACGAAGTAGGGCACGCGTCATTCTCGGGCGAAGCAAAGCGCAGACCCGGGAATCTCGTGACCAGAAGGCGCTGGTTGGAGAGATGCTCGAGTCAAGACCGAGCATGACGTCGTCCCCAATGCTATTCCTGACAGCTTCTTGCGAATCGCCGCGTCCACCCGATGGACCGGCCGGCGCGGCCCGCTTATGGTCCGCGCCATGATCGAGACAGCCCCGCAGACCTCCGCCCCGGACCTCAGGCCCGGCGACCACCTCTTCCTGGTCGACGGTTCGAACTTCATCTTCCGGGCCTATTTCCAGTCGATCAACCAGGACCGGAAATACAATGCCCGCTCGGACGGCTTGCCGTCGGGTGCGGTGCGGCTGTTCACGACCAAGCTCTTCCAGTTCGTGCGCGAGGGCGTGCTCGGCGTCAGGCCGACGCATCTGGCCATCGTCTTCGACAAGTCGGAGAACTCGTTCCGCAAGGCGATCTATCCGGCCTACAAGGGCAATCGCTCCGAGCCGCCGGCCGATCTCATCCCGCAATTCCCGCTGATGCGCGAGGCGGTGCGCGCCTTCGGGTTGCTGCCGGTCGAGCAGGATGTCTACGAGGCCGACGATTTGATCGCGACCTATGCCAGGCAGGCGCGCGCGGCCGGCGCCGACGTGCTGATCGTCTCCGCCGACAAGGATCTGATGCAGCTCGTGCGGCCGGGCGTGGCGATGTACGACCCCGCTTCAGGCGATGCCAAGAAGGGTGCCGGCTTCCGCGCCGAGCGCCGGATCGGCGAGCCCGAGGTCGTCGAGTATTTCGGCGTGATGCCCGACAGGGTCACCGACGTCCAGGCGCTGGCCGGCGACGCCACCGACAATGTGCCGGGCGCGCCCGGCATCGGCATCAAGACGGCGGCCCAGCTCATCGGCGAATATGGCGATCTCGACACGCTGCTGGCCCGCGCGGGCGAGATCAAGCAGCCCAAGCGCCGGGAGACGCTGACCAATCCCGAGATCGTCGAGAAGATTCGCATCTCGCACAAGCTCGTCACGCTGGTCGACGATGTCGACGTCGAGACGCCGCTCTCGCATCTGACGCTCGGCCAGCCCGACCCGGTCAGGCTCGTCGCTTTCCTCAAGGCGATGGAGTTCACCACCATCACCAAGCGCGTGGCTGAAGCCTATGACGCGGATGTCGCGGCGATCGACGCCGACGCGGCGCTGGCGCCTGGCGGGACGCGCGCGGCCGAGCTCAAGGCGCTCTATGTCGGCGCGGATGCGGGCGAGGGGCAGCCCTCGTTGTCGGAGGCGGCAAGCGCCGCCGTCACCCAGCCGACGACGCTGTCGCAGGGCGATGGCTGGCTGAAGCCCGCCGACCTCGCTGCTGACCGCAAAAACGAGGCGGTCGCGGCCAAGATCGACCGCACGTCCTATGAATGCGTGCGCGATCTCGATGCGCTGAAGCGCTGGATCGGATGGGCCTATGAGGCCGGTCAGGTCGCGATCGACACGGAGACCAGCGCGATCGACCCGATGCAGGCCGATCTCGTCGGCGTCTCGCTCGCGGTTGCGCCGGGCCGGGCCTGCTACATCCCCCTGCAGCATCGCGGCGGCACCGACCTGTTCGGCGAGGGCACGCTGGAAGGCCAGATTCCGCTTGCCGACGCGCTGGCCGCGCTCAAGCCGCTGCTCGCCGATCCCGGCGTGCTGAAGATCGGCCAGAACCTCAAATACGATCTCGTCCTGCTGACGCGCTACGGCCTCGATGTCGCGCCCATCGACGACACCATGCTGGTGTCCTATGCGCTCGATGCGGGCAACAACACGCATGGCATGGACCGGCTCTCCGAGCTGCATCTCGGCCATGAGACGATCACCTTCGGGCAGGTCGCCGGCACCGGCAAGGCGCAGGTCAGCTTCGACAGGGTCGCGCTCGACAAGGCGACCGACTATGCCGCCGAGGATGCCGACGTGACGTTGCGGCTCTGGCGCGTGCTCAAGCCCAGGCTCGCCGCTGAGGGCCGGACCACGGTCTACGAGACGCTGGAGCGCCCGCTGATCGGCGTGCTCGCCCGCATGGAGGCGCGCGGCATCGCCATCGACCGGCAGATCCTGTCGCGACTTTCGGGCGAGTTCGCCCAGTCGCTGGCGCGGCTGGAGGACGAGATCCACGAGATCGCCGGCGAGAAGTTCACGATCGGCTCACCCAAGCAGCTCGGCGACATCCTCTTCGGCAAGATGGGCCTCTCGGGCGCCAAGAAGACCGCGACCGGGCAGTGGGCGACAGGCGCGGGCGTGCTCGAGGAACTGGCCGAGCAGGGCCATCCGCTGCCCTCGAAGATCCTGGAATGGCGCCAGCTCGCCAAGCTGAAATCGACCTATACCGACTCGCTGCCGGCCTATGTGAACCCGCAGACGCAGCGCGTTCACACCTCCTTTGCGTTGGCTGCCACTACGACGGGCCGACTGTCCTCATCCGAGCCGAACCTCCAGAACATCCCGATCCGCACCGAAGCCGGCCGCAAGATCAGGACTGCTTTCATCGCGGAGAAGGGCCACAAGCTGATCTCGGCCGATTACAGCCAGATCGAATTGCGCCTGCTCGCCCATATCGCCGAGATCCCGCAGCTTCGGCAGGCCTTCGCGGATGGCATCGACATCCATGCGATGACGGCGTCGGAAATGTTCGGCGTTCCCGTGCAGGGCATGCCGAGCGAGGTGCGCCGCCGCGCCAAGGCGATCAATTTCGGCATCATCTACGGTATCTCGGCCTTCGGCCTGGCCAACCAGCTCGGCATCGGCCGCGAGGAGGCGAGCGCCTATATCCGCAAATATTTCGAGCGCTTCCCCGGCATCCGCGACTACATGGACGCGACCAAGACCTTCGTGCGCGCCAATGGCCATGTCGAGACGATCTTCGGGCGCATCTGCCATTTCCCGGCGGTCGCCTCGAAGAACCCCTCCGAGCGCGCCTTCGTCGAGCGGCAGGCGATCAATGCGCCGATCCAGGGCTCCGCGGCCGACATCATACGCCGCGCCATGATCCGGATGGAGGATGCGCTGGCCGCGGCAAGGCTCGATGCCCGCATGCTGCTGCAGGTCCATGACGAACTGGTCTTCGAGGTGCGAGACGATCAGGTCGAGGCGGCGCTGCCGATCATCACGCGGGTGATGGTCGAGGCGCCCCACCCGGCTGTCCAGCTCAGGGTCCCGCTCCAGGTCGATGCGCGCGCGGCCGACAACTGGGACGAGGCGCATTGAGCTGCCGTTGCCGGCGGCGGAACCTTCGCGAATAGCCCGACGTTATCCGCTGACGCGCCGGGGGGCGCGGTTCGTGCGCGGTGGAACCGAAGACATGCTCAGCTCATCCATCTGGAAGCCCTTTCCGCGTTACATGGCGGAGCCGGAGGCCGAGGATCTCCATGAGGATGTGACGCCCTCCGAGCACGACCTGATCGTCCGCTATACGATCGTCGGCATCTTCGTCATCCTGCTGACAGCATCGCTTTCCATGACGAAGGCTATTGCGATGCCGATCACGGCCGGCATCATCTTCGGTCTCGTGCTCGGGCCGGCGGTGGACTGGCTGGTGCGCCGCAACATTCCCCAGCATCTGGCCGCCGCGATCGTCGTGCTGCTGTTCCTCGGCCTGATCATGGCCGCGATCATGGTCCTCGCCGTGCCGGTGGCCGGCTGGAGCGACCAGGCGCCGGCGATGATGGCGGCGCTGAAGACCAAGCTCGTCGGCGTCTTCAAGGTCATGGACGAAGCCAAGACGGCCATCGGTTCGCTGATGGGCAAGAGCGGCGCGGAACTCAGCGTCTCCCAGGGCAATCCGCTCCTCGACATCGCGATGTCGTCCTCGACCGCGGCCGGCGGCATGCTGATCTTCGTCGCCACGGTGTATTTCTGGCTGGCGACGCGCCGTCACCTCAAGGCACGCGCGCTGCGTTTCTGCCTTGGCCGCGGCGCCCGCAAATCCGCCGGCGCCTTCTTCCAGGAGATCGAGACGCGGGTCGCGCGCTATTTCGGGCTGGTGACGCTCATCAATCTCGGCATGGGCCTGCTGACCATGGTGATCGCCTGGATGGCCGGTCTGCCCTTTCCGATCTTCTGGGGGGCGCTCGCCTTCATCCTGAACTACCTCGCCTTCATCGGGCCAATCATCGTCACGGTCACCCTGTTTGCCGGCGCGTTGATCGATGCGCCCCTGCTGCTGACGGCCGTCTGGCCGGCTGCGGCCTATTTCGTGCTGCATCTGATCGAGGGCAATGCGGTGACGCCGGTCTTCGTCGGACGAAGCCTCACCGTCTCGCCTTTCCTGGTCTTCATCGGCTTCATCTTCTGGCTCTGGCTCTGGGGGCCGGTCGGCGCCGTGCTCTCGACTCCGATCCTGCTCGTCGCCATGGTGGCCCAGGAAGAATTCTCCCGTTATCGCGCGGCGCAAAGCGAGGAGCAGGGTCAGGAAAAAGCGCAGGCCCAGCCGGCTTGAGCCAACATCGGGCGGAACCACCGCTGCCCGCATGCGTTGGCACGACAGGCTCCAGGGGCTTCCAGAGGGGCTTCAGCCCCGCGCGGCGGCTATGGCCGTTATGAAATTCGTTCAACCGATACCGATTTACGCAAGCAATGGGACAAGCGACATGGCCACCACCACCACTTCCGCGAAGCGTCAGGCGGCGGCTTCCGCGAAGCGCGCCAAGGATGAGGTCGTTGCCGGCGGCGAGGAGATCGCCAGCGAGGCGCGCGCCACGGCAGGCCGCGTCAAGCGAGAGGCCGGCGCGATCGAGGACAGCCTGACGCGCGGCGCTGAGGATCTGGTGGCGAGCGTCAGCGAGCGCCTGCGTTCGGTGGGTGTCGATACCGACCGCATGGTCGATGTCGCCAAGGAGCAGGCCACCGACCTGCAGCGCCTGATCGAGGAAGAGATCCGCGAGCGTCCGCTGCGGGCCCTGGGCTTGGCGGCGGCGGTCGGCCTGTTCGTCGGCTTCCTTTCGGCGCGCTGAACCGATGCTGGGGGGAATCGGAGCGTTCATCGCGTCGGAGATTTCCGGCGCGGTCAGGCGAAACGTCACGGTCTATGCCTTGTTCAGTGTCGCGGTCCTGCTCGTGCTCTGCGCTGGCGGCTACGCCCTGAGCGCGCTGCACACGGTCCTGGCGTTGCGCTATGGCATGGCGGAGGCGAGCCTGTTCATCGCCGGCGGCCTGCTGCTCGCCGCGCTGATCGCGTTGGGCCTCGGGCTTTATGTCAAGAACCGGCGCCGCCCTGCCCGGCCTCTGGCGGCGACCGCGCTGGTGGCCGCGCCCCTGGCCGCGAAGCTGATCGGCTCCGGCTTGGGCTCGCGCAAGGGCTGGCGCTGGGCGGCGGTCGGCGGTGTCGTCGTTCTCGGCGCGCTGCTGGGGCGGCAGTTCTTCACCGGCGGCGAAGACGAGGATGAAGCGTGAGCCGGCGCGGATTCATGCCCGACCGACATGGGCGCTGCCTGTCTTTTCACATAGGGATTGTGGATTCCGTCCTGTAACACGGTATCCATGTCTGCACAGGTGAGGCCTCGCTCGCGTTTTTTGATCCCGATGATCCCTACCATCAGGGCGCATCTGCGCTCGGCGACGACCACGGTCGTCGCCATCGGTGTCGTCGCGGTCGCGATTCTGCTGGCCGCCTGGATCAATCTCCAGGCGCAGCACACGGCCGAGCGAGTCTCCCGCGCGATTGCCATCCGCGAGAGCGCCGAGCGGTTCCTCGGCCATCTCCGCGATGCCGAGACCGGTCAGCGCGGCTACATGCTCACCGGAACTGCGAGCTATCTGGTTCCTTTCACGAACGGTCGCAGCGCCACTGTTCCGGCGCTTGAGACACTTGAGCGGCTCGTCGAGAACGACCCGCTGCAGAAGCAGCGCGTCGTCGCGCTGCGCGAGCCCATGGAACGCAAGCTCGCGGAACTCGACGCGACAGTCGGTCTTGCACGCGAGGGCCGCCAGGGCGCGGCGCTCGCGATCGTGCGCGATGGCAAGGGCATCGGTGCGATGGAGGCCTTGCGCAACGGCGTCCAGCAGATCCAGCTGGCGGAGAACATCAGGCTGGTCTCCCTCAATCGCAACGAGGAGCGGCGGCGCCTGCTGGCGAGCATCGGCATCGTCGTGGCGCTGGCCGGCCTCGCCTTCGCCGCCTGGCAGCAATTGCGCACGCGGCAGCGCCGCAGCGTCTCGCTGGCGGAGAGCAATGCCGAACTCGAGCAGATCGTCAGCGAGCGGACGCAGGAGCTTGAAAACGAGCGCCTGCGCATCGAGGCCCTGCTGCGCGACGTCAATCACCGCGTCGGCAACAACCTGGCCATGGTCTCCGCGCTGCTCAACGTCCAGAGTCGCCAGAGCCGCGAGCCCGCGGTGCGGGACGCCCTCCAGCAGGCGCAGTCGCGCATCCAGGCGATCGCCGCCGGACAGCGCCGGCTGCGTCTCGACCTCGACACCGACGAGATTGAGGCGCAGCCCTATATGGAGGATCTGCTGGCCGAGATCGGCAAGGCGGCCGAGGGCCGCCCGATTTCGGTCTCGCTTGCGATGGATGCGATCCGCCTGCCCGGGCGCGACGCTGTCTCCTTTGTCGTCATCGTCAACGAACTGGTAACGAACGCGATCAAACACGCCTTTCCCGACGGCACGCCGGGCAACATCGTGATCCGCTTTGTCGAGACGGTGCAGGATGGCGAGCCGGCACTGGCCTTGTCGGTGGAGGATGACGGCATCGGCATGCCCGCCAAGATCGAGGCCAAGGGTCTCGGCCAGACGGTCATCGCGAGTCTGCTCAGGAGCATGCAGGCGACGATGACGTCCTGTCCGCTAAAGCCCGGTGCGCCGCGCCCAGGCACCTGCGTGACGCTGACATTTCCCAAGCGCGCCTGAGCACGATCAGGTTGACAGTGTAAACGGCCCGGTCGGATGACCGGGCCTGTCATGTCTGGTGCCGTGCGTCTCTCGCCAGGCGAGCCTGCGTCACAGCCCCTCGAACAGCGCGCTCGAAATATAGCGCTCGGCGAAGGAGGGGATGATGACGACGATCGTGTTGCCGGCGTTCTCGGGGCGCGCGCCGACTTCGAGCGCGGCCGCGATCGCGGCGCCCGACGAGATGCCGGCGGGGATGCCCTCCTGCTTTGCCAGCGCCCGCGCCGTCTCGAAAGAGGTCTGGTTGCCGACGGTCACGACCTCGTCGATCACCGAACGGTCGAGGATCCCCGGCACGAAACCGGCGCCGATCCCCTGGATCTTGTGCGGGCCGGCCTGGCCGCCCGACAGCACCGGCGAATCCTCCGGCTCGACCGCGATGATCTTCACGCCCGGCTTCCTAGCCTTCAGCACCTGACCGACGCCGGTGATGGTTCCGCCGGTGCCGACGCCGGCGATGAAGATGTCGACGGCGCCTTTGGTATCGTTCCAGATCTCCTCGGCCGTGGTCTTGCGGTGAATCTCGGGGTTATGCGGGTTCTCGAACTGCTGCGGGATGATCGAGCCCGGGATTTCCGCCTTCAGCTCCTCCGCCTTTGCGACCGCGCCGCGCATGCCGCCGGGCCCCGGCGTCAGCACGAGCTCGGCGCCGAGCAGCGCCAGCATCTTGCGGCGCTCCAGCGACATCGTCTCCGGCATGACCAGGATCAGGCGATAGCCGCGCGCGGCGGCGACGAAAGCGAGCGCGATGCCGGTGTTGCCCGAGGTCGGCTCGATCAGCGTGCCGCCGGGCTTGAGCGCGCCAGAAGCCTCCAGCGCGTCGATCATGTTGACGCCGATGCGATCCTTGACGCTGGAGATCGGGTTGAAGAATTCGAGCTTGGCCAGGATCGTCGCTTTGACGCCGCGCTCGGCGGGTAGGCGGTTCAGCTTGACCAGCGGGGTGTCGCCGATGGTGTCGGTGATCGATTCGTAAATCCGGCCGCGACCGGGCGCCTTCGCCGGTGCGGTATCGAGCTTGCGCGCTGCCTCGGTCATGGAATTCTCCTTGGGACATCGACTTGGGCACGTCGAATAGGAGAGCAGGCTAGTTCAATTCACGTCGGCTGTCGATAAAGTAGATAAATCACATCTTATATCGTGAAATCGGAATCCGCACGGGCTGCGCCGAAGACCGCCTCGTCCTGCGCGCGGCGACAGAGTTCTTCGACGGTGATGCCGTCAAGTACCGTCAGGAATGCCTGCGAGGCGCGCATCACCTCTGGTGCGATCACCTCGTCGACCAGGCGCGAATGCGGTGCCGGGCCGAGCCCGTCGTCGCCGGCCTCCTGCATCGCGGCGCGCGCGATGTCCCCGGCGGTGATCCGGCGCCGTTCCCGCGCCAGTTCGTAGCCGCCGCGTGGGCCGCGCACACCCTTGAGGATGCCGACTCGGACCAGCGCCTGAAGCAGGGTTTCGAGATGGCGCGGCGGCAGATCGTGCCGCGCCGCCAGAAGCTTCGCCGCGACGGGAGACGGCCGCGCATGCAGGGCGATATCGACCACCGCGGCGACGGCGAGCTGGCTACGGCGCGAGAGCAGGATCACGCGACGGCTCCCTTGAAGGCCACGGCCTGACCGTCAGGGCCGGTATCCGAGACGCCGGTCGACCCAAAGCCCCGCGCGCCGCGCCCGGTTTCGTCGAGCGTCGCGACCTCGACGGCGATCGCGCGCGCCACTGGCGCGATCACGAGCTGGGCGATGCGATCGCCCCGGCGGATCGCAAAGGGTGCCTGGCCATGGTTGATCAGGATGACCTTGACCTCGCCGCGATAGTCGCTGTCGACCGTGCCCGGTGCATTCAGCACGGTAACGCCATGCTTGGCGGCGAGCCCCGAACGGGGACGCACCTGCGCCTCGAAACCCTCTGGAAGTTGAAGGCAGAGACCGGTCGGCACCAGCGCCCGCGCACCCGCCGCGAGTTCCAGCGCCCCTTCGCCATCGATGGCGGCGCGCAGATCCATGCCGGCGGCGCCTGCGCTCTCATAGGCCGGCAGCGGCAGGCCGGCGCCATGCGGCAGGCGAAGGAAGGCGATGCTGGCCATGCCGCTTACGCCCTGGCCGAAGTGGCGGCCAGCCGCGCGATATGGGCGATGAGACGGGTTGCGACATCCTGCTTGGCGAGCGTCGGCCAGCTCTCGACGCTGTCGCGCGTGACCAGATGCACGGTGTTGGCGTCGCCGCCCATCACGCCGGTGCCGCCGACATCATTGGCGACGATCAGGTCGCAACCCTTCCTGGCGAGCTTCGCCTGCGCAAAGGCGACGACGTTCTGCGTCTCCGCCGCAAAGCCGACGACCAGGTCCGGCCGGCCGCTCTGCCGATGCGCGATCGTGGCGAGGATGTCGGGGTTCTCGATCAGGGCGAGAGGCGGCAGGCCAGAGCCGTCCTTCTTCATCTTCTCGGGCGCCTCGTCCGCCACGCGCCAATCGGCGACGGCAGCCGCGAAGATCGCGACCTGCGCCGGCAAGGCCGCCTTGACCGCCGCCAGCATCTCGCGGGCGGATTCGACGTGAACCGTCTCGACGCCGACGGGATCGGGGATGGCGACAGGGCCTGAAACCAGCGTCACTCTCGCGCCGGCGGCGGCGGCGGCGGCGGCGATGGCGTGGCCCTGCTTGCCTGATGAGCGGTTGGCGATATAGCGCACGGGGTCGATCGCCTCATGTGTCGGGCCCGAGGTCACCAGCACATGCCGGCCGGCCAGTAAACCGAAGGTATCGGATACGCTCGCGGCTCCGCCCGGCAGCCGCCCCAGGAAGCCGATAGCGCGCTGCTGCGTCCCGGCCTCGCCGGCCAAAGCGAGTTCGATCGCGGCGAGGATCTCGGCGGGCTCGGCCATGCGGCCCGGCCCGCTCTCGCCGCGCTCGGCCATGGCCCCGGAATTGGGGCCGACGACGAGTACGCCGTCCTTCTCGATTTGCGCCATGTTCCGGCGCGTCGCCGGATGCTGCCACATCTTCGGGTTCATCGCGGGCGCGATCAGGACGCGCTTGTCGGTGGCGAGCAGCGCCGTCGAGGCGAGGTCGTTGGCCTGCCCTGTCGCCATCTTGGCGATCAGGTCGGCGGTGGCGGGCGCGACGACCAGCAGGTCGGTCGAGCGCGACAGCGCGATATGGCCGATATCGGCCTCGTCGGTCAGCGAGAACAGGTCGGTGAAGCAGCGCTCGCCTGCCAGCGACGACACGGAAAGCGGCGTCACGAATTCCGCTCCCGCCTTGGTCAGGATGGCGCGCGTGGCGATCCCGCGATCCTTCAGCCGGCGGATCAATTCCAGGCATTTATACGCGGCGATGCCGCCACCGATAATCAGGAGGATGGAGCGGGAGGGAGGCAAGGGCGAAGCTCCTGAGCCGGAATGCACGTTACCTAGCATCGCTGGGCTGCGGCTGTCATGGGCGCAACGTCATGCTCGGGCTTGCCCCGAGCATGACGGCAAACCCCTTCACCGGAACGGCGGCTCGTCGAAGCTTCGCAGCTTGCGCGAATGGATCGTCGAACCGGCTTCCTTGAGCTTCTCCAGCGCAGCGAGCCCGATCCTGAGATGCTCGCTCACGGCGCGCTCGTAGAAGGCATTCGCTGCGCCGGGCAGCTTGATCTCGCCATGCAGTGGCTTGTCGGAGACGCAGAGCAGGGTGCCGTAGGGCACGCGCAGCCGGTAGCCCTGCGCCGCGATCGTGCCCGATTCCATGTCGACCGCGATGGCGCGCGACAGGTTGATGCGCCGGCGCTCCTTGGTCCAGCGCAGCTCCCAGTTGCGGTCGTCCTGCGTCACCACGGTGCCGGTGCGCAGACGGTTCTTGAGGCTGTCCCCCTTTTCGCCGGTGACCTCGGCCGCCGCCTCCTGCAGCGCGACCTGGACCTCCGCCAGAGCCGGAACGGGCACGTCGGGCGGCACCAGCTCGTCGAGGATGCCGTCCTGCCGCAGATAGGCGTGGGCGAGCACATAGTCGCCGATAATCTGGGTCTGGCGCAGGCCGCCGCAATGGCCAACCATCAGCCAGCAATTGGGCCTGAGCACCGCGAGATGGTCGGTGATGTTCTTGGCGTTGGACGGTCCGACGCCGATATTGACCAGCGTCACCCCCTGTCCATTGGCTCGGATCAGGTGATAGGCCGGCATCTGGAAGCGGTGCCACGGCGCCGACATCACGCGCTCGGCGGCGCTGACGTCGATGCCGTCGCGCTCGATCCGGACCCCGCCCGGCGTCACCAGCGCGAGCGCCGTGCCGGCCTCGATCTCGGCCAGCGCCAGCCGCACGAACTGGTCGACATAGCGGTGGTAGTTGGTCAGCAGAATCCAGGGCTGCACCGCCCGCCAGTCTGTGCCCGTATAATGCACCAGCCGGCGCAGCGAGTAATCGACCCGCACCGCGTCGAACAGCGACAGCGGCCGCGGCTCGCCATCGACGATGTCGAAGGTGCCGTCGGCGATCTCGTCGCCGACGAGGGACAAAAGCGGCGTCGGGAAATGCCGCGCGAGTTCGGCCGCCGTCACCTTGCCGCGCCCGAGTTCGTCGCCGCCGTCGAGCGCGTAGGGATAGGGGATTTCCTGCGAGCTGATCCCGGTCTCGATCGTCGCGCCATATTCCTCGACCAGCGGCTGGAGCTGATCGAGCAGATAGCTCCGGAACTCGGCCGGCTGCGTCACCGTGGTCGAATAGACGCCGGGCGCGGCGAATTTCGCATAGCCCCGGCGGGTCGCTGCGGGCAGCTTGGCGGGCTCGTAGGTGACGCGCAGCAGCGGGTAGCGATAGCGCGCCCGCTCAATGGCGCTCGGTGCCTGGCCCGTCTCGAAGAAGCGCTGCAGGTCGTCGCGCAGCGCCGCCCGTGCCTGGGCATAGAGCGTCTCGAGCCGGTCGACGGCGGCGGCGGGCGTGGCAGCGGTCTCGAACGTCATGGGCAAGCGCGTCCTTATCGTTCGGTGGAGCTTTAGCCGCCGCTCAGGGCTCATGACAACTGCCAGCCTCTGACAGCACCGTCGGGTTGACTCCCGCCAGGCGCCGTTTTACTAAACCAGAAAGTTAAGTATTGCGCCTGCGACACACGTCATGCGCTGCCGGTGAAGGAAACCGCCATGCTGAAGACTGCCCTGCTCGGCCTCGCCGCCCTCGTCGTGATCGCGATCGCCATCGTGCTGATCCTCGCCGCGATGAAGCCCGATACCTTCCAGGTCCAGCGTTCGATTGCGATTGCCGCCCCGCCGGAGCGCATCCAGCCGCTGATCGCCGATTTCCGGGCCTGGGGCGCCTGGTCGCCCTGGGAAAAGAAGGATCCCGCCATGACGCGCAGCTTCAGCGGCCCTGAAAGCGGGGTCGGCGCGCGCTATGCCTGGGACGGCGACAAGAATGTCGGGCGCGGCAGCATGGAGATCGTCGACGCCGCGCCGTCCAGGGTCGCGCTCAAGCTCGATTTCCTCGCGCCCTTCGAGGCTCATAACGATGCCGTCTTTGTCCTGCAGCCTCAGAGCCAGGGAGCGACGACCGTGACCTGGACCATGACCGGGCCGACGCCGTTCTTCGCCAAGATCATCCATGTCTTCATGAACATGGACGCGATGGTCGGCGGCGATTTCGAGGCCGGGCTTGCGGCGATGAAAGCCGCGGCAGAGCGCCCCGTCTGAGGCTCTTTCGGAACAACCACAACCAGGAAGGAAAAGCCCATGTTCGCAAAACCGCAGAAGGAACACGACTGGCTGCAGCAGCTCGTCGGCGAATGGACCGCGGAGATGGACTGCGCGATGGGGCCCGACCAGCCCCGCCAGAAATCCAAAGGCAAGGAGAGCGTGCGCTCTCTTGGCGGACTCTGGACGCTCGGTGAAGGCGAGGGCGAAATGCCCGACGGCACGACGGGCAAGACGTTGATGACGCTCGGTTTCGATCCGGTGAAGGGGCGCTTCGTCGGCAGCTTCGTCGGCTCGATGATGACACATCAATGGCTCTATGACGGCGCGCTCGACGACAGCGGCAAGGTGCTTACGCTCGACAGCGCCGGGCCCAGCATGGCTGGCGACGGCACGATCATGCCCTATCGCGACGTCATCACCATCATGGCGCCCGACCACCGCATTCTCTCCTCGTACACGCCCGACGGGAGCGGCGGCTGGACCGAGTTCATGACCGCCCACTACCGCCGCAAGGCCTGACCGTTACCGGCAAGCAGAGGGATATGACGATGAAGCTGTCCACCTATCTGATGTTCGATGGCAATTGCCGCGAGGCCTTCACGCTCTATCAGGCCGTGCTCGGCGGCAAGCTGACGGCGATGATGGACCACAGGGGCACGCCGGCCGAGGAGCATGTCGCGCCGGAGTGGATCGACAAGATCATGCACGCCTGCCTGGAGATCGAGGGCCAGATGCTGATGGCCTCCGACGCGCCGCCCGACCGCAGCGACGGCCCGATGCGCAGCGTCTCGGTCTCGGTCAACGTCCCGGACATCGCCGAGGTCGAGCGCATCTTCGCCGGCTTGTCGGAAGGGGCAACGATCCAGATGCCGATGGCGGAGACCTTCTGGTCGCCACGATTCGGCATGCTGCGAGACCGCTTCGGCACCAACTGGATGATTGGCGCCGACATGCCGGCAGACAAGGCCGATTACGGGTAGGGTTTCACCGTCATTGCGAGGAGCGCAGCGACGAGGCAATCCAGGGGGCGTAGAGCAATGCCGCTCCTGGATTGCTTCGCTGCGCTCGCAATGATGGGAAGGCGCTACCTACCCCAGCACCGCCCAGGCGATCAGCGCCGCGATCACCCACAGCGCCGCATTGCCCCAGCGGTTGCCCCTCGCGTCGGCCCGGCCGATGGCCGTCACGCTGCGCTCGTCGAGGGAGAAACCGTGGCGCGAGGCATCCTCGAGCTGGCCCAGCACACGTTCGGCACGGCTGATTGTCTCCGGCAGACGCGAAAGACTCCCCAGCAGCGAGCCAGCCCCGCGCCCCGCCTCCTGGATCCGTCCGAGCGGGCCGAGATTCTGCGTGATCCAATCGCGCACCACGGGTTCGGCGGTCGACCACATGTCGAGATGCGGGTCGAGCGTGCGCGCGACGCCCTCGACCACGACCATCGTCTTCTGCAGCATGACGAGTTCGGTGCGCGTCGCCATGTCGAACATGCCGGTAATCTCGAAGAGCAGCGTCAGCACCTTCGCCATCGAGATCTGGTCGGCGCTCTTGTCGTGGATCGGCTCGCCGACGGCGCGGATCGCCTGGGCGAAGTCGGCGACGTCATGATGCAAGGGCACATAGCCGGCCTCGAAATGCACCTCGGCGACCCGGCGATAATCGCGGGTGATGAAGCCGAGCAGGATTTCGGCGAGGAAGCGCCGCTCCTTCAGGCCGAGCCGGCCCATGATGCCGCCATCGACGGCGACCAGCCGGCCTTGTGCATCGACGAACAGGTTTCCCGGATGCATGTCGGCATGGAAGAAGCCGTCGCGGATCGCATGCTTCAGGAAGGACTGGATGACGTTGCTCCCGAGCGCCGGCAGGTCGTGACCCGCCGCGCGCAGGCCCGCGATGTCGGACAGGCGAACGCCGTCGATCCATTCATCGACCAGCATCTCGCGCGCGGTGAGCTGCCAGTCGGGCTGCGGCACGCGGAAATCGGCATCGTCCTTGGTGTTCTCGGCGAATTCGGAGAGCGCGGCGGCCTCGAGCCGCAGGTCCATCTCCATCGTCACGGAGCGCGCCAGCGTCTCGACCACGCCGGTCATGCGCAGGCGGCGCGCCTCGGCCGAGCGGCTCTCGGCCAGTTCCGCACCGAAGCGCATCGCGCCGAGATCGCGATGGAAGCGGTCGCGGATGCCCGGCCGCAGGATCTTGACCGCGACCTCGCGGCCATCCTTCAGCCGGGCGCGATGCACCTGCGCGATGGACGCCGCCGCGACCGGCTCGCTGAGGCTCGCGAAGACCTCTTCCACCGGCTTGCCATGGGCCGCTTCGATCGTGGCGCGCGCCTGCGCCATCGCGAAGGGCGGCATCCGGTCCTGCAGGGCCGAGAGATCCGACGCGATCTTCATGCCGACGACATCGGGCCTCGTCGCCAGGAATTGCCCGAACTTCACATAGGACGGCCCCAGCCGTGTCAGCGCGGCTGCCAGCCGCGTCGCCGAGGTGCCGGCGCCGCGCCGCTCGATCAGCCGCCCGAGCCGGATCACCCCGCGTGCGAGCGGCGGCAGCACCGACGGATCGACCAGGGCCAGCGCGCCCTCGCGCGCCAGCACGAAACCGACACGGGCAGTGCGCGCGAGATGGAACAGGGAGGAGATCATGCGGTCGCCGTCATGGTCGGGCTTGACCCGACCATCTCCTGCCGAACGAGGCCATCTGCCCGAGATGGCCGGGTCAAGCCCGACCATGACGCAATCGGGGTCCTCACAGCTTCCAGCCCGAATGCAGCGCCACGACCCCGCCCGTCATCGGCGTGAACTTCGCCCTGCGGAAGCCGGCGGCCTCGATCATGCCGGCGAAGGCCTGCGGCCTGGGGAATTTGCGGATCGACTCGACGAGATATTGGTAGGGCTCGGCTTCGCCCGTCACCATGCGGCCCATCGGCGGGATGACGTTGAAGGAATACGCCTCGTAGACCTTGTCGAGGAGCGGCACGTCGACATGGCTGAATTCGAGGCACAGGAACCGCCCGCCGCGCTTGAGCACGCGGTAGGCCTCGCTCAGGGCCTTGTCGATGCGCGGCACGTTGCGGATGCCGAAGGCGATGGTATAGGCGTCGAAATGGTTGTCGGGCAGTCCGAGCGCCTCGGCATTGCCCTGCACGAAGCGGATGCGGTCGTCATCGGGAAAGCGCTTGGCCGCCCGGTCGCGGCCGACGCTGAGCATTTCGGCATTGATGTCGAGCACGGTGACGTCGGTCTGTGGACCGCCGGCCTCCAGCACCGAAAATGCGACGTCGCCCGTGCCGCCGGCCACGTCGAGATGGTGGAAGGGGCGGTCCTTCGCCGGGTTGATCGCGGTGAGAAGCGCGCTTTTCCAGACCCGGTGCAGGCCGGCCGACATCAAATCGTTCATCAGGTCGTAGCGGCCCGCGACCTTGTGGAAGACGTCATCGACCTTGGCCTGCTTCTCGGCCAGCTTCACGGTCTCGAAGCCGAAATGGGTGGTGTCGGGGGCTGCTGTCACGTTCGGGCCGACCTTGTGCAAAATCTGTCTTGTTTTCGCCTGTGGCGATGCATAGCCAAACCAACGGGGCTTGTCGCGGGCCCTTTCGACGCAAGGCTTTCCAAAGGTCGCAAACGATGCCCGAGCTTCCCGAGGTCGAAACCGTCAGGCGCGGGCTGGAGCCCGCCATGCTCGGAGAGACATTCGCGCGCGTCGAGCAGAACCGGCCCGATCTACGTTTTCCCCTGCCGGAGCACTTCGCCCTGCGCCTCACCGGGCGGCGCGTCGAGGCCCTGTCGCGTCGCGCCAAATACCTGATCGCCGATCTCGACGACGGCCAGGCGCTGATCATGCATCTGGGTATGAGCGGGCGCTTCGTGGTCGAGGCGCCGGGAACGCCGCCCGTGGAGCCCGGCGCCTATTACAACGAGATCGGCCGGCACCTGATCCACGATCATGTCGTGTTCCATCTCGGTTCGGGCGCCCGCGTCACCTATAACGACGTCCGCCGTTTCGGCTTCATGGATCTCGTGCCGCGGGCCGAGCTCGCGACCTCCAAGCATTTCGCCGGGATGGGCATCGAGCCGCTCGGCAACGAACTCTCCGGCGAGACGCTGGCGAGGCTCTTCGCCGGCAAGTTCGCGCCGCTGAAGGCGGCCCTGCTCGACCAGCGCCTCGTCGCCGGCCTGGGCAACATCTATGTCTGCGAGGCGCTGTTTCGCGCCGGCCTTCATCCCGAGGCTGAGGCCGGAACGATTGCGACGCCGACCGGTCGCCCGCGTCCGGTCGCGCATGAACTGGCCGCGATCATCCGCGAGGTGCTGGAGGAGGCGATCCTGTCGGGCGGCTCGACGCTGCGCGATTTCGCCCATGCCGACGGCTCGCTGGGGTATTTCCAGCACCGCTTCAAGGTCTATGACCGCGAGGGCAAGCCCTGCATGACGCCGGGCTGCGGGAGCCTGGTCGCCCGGCTGGTCCAGTCGGGCCGCTCCACCTTCTACTGCCAGACCTGCCAGCCGCGCCTGCCCCGACGCGGCTGATGCGAGGCTGTCAGCGTTTGGGCATCTCGGGAAATTCGAGCCTCGAGACATCGTAGCCGAGCTTGCTGGCGCGCTGCACGAGCTGGCGGCGCTGGCTGGCGCTGATCTGCGGATCGCGCGCGAAGATAAAGAGATCCTTGAACGTCGGATCGGCGGAGATGAACCAGCTATAATCGGCGGCGCGGTCGAGGATCCAGTAGTCGCGCACCACCGGGACGACTGCAAAAACCGTGTAGGTCACGCGCAGCTTTGCATTGTTGCCGGGGTCGAGGATTTCGCCGGGGCCGCCGATCGTCTTCAACGCGCCAGTTGGCGTCCCCATCCGGCAGGAATCGAGCACCTCGATGCGGCGGCCTTCACCCCGCTTGTATTCGGTCGCGCCCGCGACACAGCCATCGGTGATTGCCATCGGGCGCCGCGCGATCTCGTGCCACAGCCCCGTATAAAGGCGGCCGGCATCGACCGATTTGGCCGGCTGCGGGGCGCTGTCGCCGGACAGGCCGGCGTCGGCGCAACCTGCAAGCAGAAGCCCTGCGAAGAGGGCGATGGCGATCGGTCGTTTCATGGACATCCTCCGCTGCCCCCAGCGCCGACGACCCGGCGGGTCGCTTTTCGGAAGGAATACGCGCGAGCGCGATTTCCGGATCCATTGCCGCCATCTAGCGATGATCGCCGCGACGCAGCCCGCCTTGCGCGGGCACGCATGGACCGCCGCCCGCCACCCCGCTAAAGCTCTGCCGGAAGAGATCATCCGGGAGGCTGCCATGGCTTATGAGACCATTCTCGTCGAGACGAAGGACAAGGTCGGCGTCGTCACGCTGAACCGACCCCAGGCGCTGAACGCGCTGAACGGCCAGCTCATCGCCGAGATCAACACCGCGCTGGACGGCTTCGAGCGCGACCCCGCCATCGGCTGCATCGTCCTCACCGGCTCCGAGAAGGCTTTCGCCGCCGGCGCCGACATCAAGGAGATGCAGGGGCGCACCTATCCCGAGACCTATCTCGACGACAAATTCGCCGATTGGGACCGCGTCAGTCAGCGCCGCAAGCCGATCATCGCCGGTGTCGCGGGCTTCGCGCTCGGCGGCGGCTGCGAGCTCGCCATGATGTGCGATTTCATCATCGCCGCCGACAACGCCAAATTCGGCCAGCCCGAGATCAATCTCGGCGTCATCCCCGGCGCCGGCGGCACGCAGCGCCTGACGCGGGCCATCGGCAAGGCCAAGGCCATGGATCTCTGCCTGACAGGCCGGATGATGGATGTGGTCGAGGCCGAGCGCGCCGGCCTCGTCGCCCGCATCGTGCCGCTTGCCGATCTGATGACCGAGGTCATGAAGGCCGCGGACGCCATCGCCGCCAAGTCGCTGGCCTCGGTGCTGATGGCCAAGGAGTGCGTCAACCGCGCCTTCGAGGTCACGCTGGCCGAGGGCGTGCGCTTCGAGCGCCGCCTGTTCTCGTCCCTGTTTGCGACGCAGGACCAGAAGGAGGGCATGGCCGCCTTCACCGAGAAGCGGAAGCCCGATTTCAAGAACGCCTGACCAGAGCTGCCGGAAAGCCCGCCATGACCCAGACCATCCAGAACCCGGGCGGCCTCGTGCTTCCCACCTATGCCGATGTCGAAACCGCCGCGGAACGCATCAGGGGCGTCGCCCACCACACGCCCGCGCTGACCTCGCGCACCGCCAACGAGCGCACCCGCGCCAACCTCGTCTTCAAGCCCGAGAACCTGCAGCGCATGGGCGCCTTCAAGTTCCGCGGCGGCTACAACGCCATCGCGGCGCTGTCGCCGGCGCAGAAGAAGGCCGGCGTCGTCACCTTCTCGTCTGGCAACCACGCCCAGGCCATCGCCTATGCCGGCAGGCTTCTCGGCGTGCCCACGACGATCATCATGCCGCTCGATGCACCGGCCGCGAAGGTCGCCGCCACGCGCGGCTATGGCGCCGAGATCATCACCTATGACCGTTATACGCAGGATCGGCTCGCCATCGGCGCGGAGTTGGCGCAGTCGCGCGGCCTCAGCCTGATCCCGCCTTACGACCATCCCGACGTCATCGCCGGCCAGGGCACGGCGGCCAAGGAGCTGATCGAGGATTCAGGCCCCCTCGACATCCTGCTGGTCTGCCTGGGCGGCGGCGGGCTGCTCGCCGGCTGCGCGCTCGCCGCCAAGGCGCTGAACCCGACCTGCCGCGTTTTCGGTGTCGAGCCGGAGGCCGGCAATGACGGCCAGCAATCGCTGCGTTCGGGAAAGATCGTCAAGATTCCCGTGCCCAAGACCATCGCCGACGGCGCCCAGACGCCCTTCCTGGGCGACTACACCTTCCCGATCATCCAGGCCCTCGTCGAGGACATCGTCACGGTCGACGACGAGGCGCTCGTCTCCGCGATGCGCTTCTTCGCCGAGCGGATGAAGCTCGTCGTCGAGCCGACGGGCTGCCTCGCCGTCGCCGCCGCCTTCACCGGCGCGGTTCCAGTCGAAGGCAAGCGCGTCGGCGTCATCATCAGCGGTGGCAATGTCGATCTGGCGAGCTATGCTCGCTTCCTGGCCCCGGCCGGTTGAAACACGGCCGGCGCGGAGAATTCCGAGCCGGCATGGCAATTCTGCGTTGACGCCAACGCTGCTTGAGACTATACGCCTCCCACTCGCGACGGCCCGCGAAAGCATCGGTCGTCGCTCACGCATTTCCATCACGGTAGTGGTCGGTGCCGCCAGGCGAACGCCAGGCGTCCGGTCACGATGAAGACGAGGACGTATCCGATGGCCAATACGACGTCGGCCAAGAAGGCGACGCGCAAGATCGAGCGCCGCACCGAGGTCAACAAGGCGCGCCGTTCGCGGATGCGCACCTTCCTGCGCAAGGTCGAGGAGGCGATCGCCTCCGGTGACAAGGGCGCCGCTTCAGCGGCTCTGAAGGCTGCCCAGCCCGAGATCATGCGGGCGGCCCAGAAGGGTATCGTTCACAAGAACACCGCCTCGCGGAAGGTCTCGCGCCTCGCGCATCGGGTGGGCGCTCTCGCCTCCTGAGCGCTATCGTCGACAGCCTTTGAAACGATCTGAAAAGCCCGGCCTCGCGCCGGGCTTTTTGTTTGTCCGCGAGCCGGCTTGTTGCGAGCCGGCAACACTCCCTGGGGGATGAAAACCAGCGGCCTCGCGAGGCGATTCCGCAATGTTTCCGAAGCTTTGCAGGCTTGACTCTGTCTGGCCTTTCAGGGTCGGGAATCGGCCTTTGGGGCGCCCCGGACCGCGCAGTGAAAGCGCTTATTTTTCATTAGTTTAGTGGGCAAAGCATTTCTCGTTCGGGAATCATGGCGACTCTTGGGCACCGCGCTGGCCACCCGGAAAAAAAAGATTCGGGTGCGTCGCTGCCCGGCCTTGATGAAGAAAATCTTAAGTTCCCCAGACAATTGCGAGCCGGCTGCCGGTAGGTCACGAAGCCCCTTCCGGGGGGTGACTCTCGGGCACCGGACAAGCGGCGTATTGCAGCCCTTCGAGAGCGCCCTGTAAGGTCCTTTTCAACGCCGGTCGGACAGCGATGGCCGCCCGGCATTTCCACAGGATTATCGGTATCTGGCTCGCGACCCGGGAGGTTGGAGGATGCGGCTCTTTGTCTTCTGAGACTGAGATGAAGTGCGGCTTCGTCCCGCGACGAGCCTTTCCAGCGTAATCGATCATAGCGGACCGGGGAACCGGCGGACGGTCACGTCCGCAGGCACACTGGTCCTTTGACCGGACACAACAGCACCGGTCCGGCGGACACTCCGTGTTCGTCGTGACCATGCGCGCCGATATGGCCGGCGCGTCGAGATTTGAAGAATGGGGCAGATGATGTTTGAGCGGCGGCAAATGGTCGAGGCAGTGGAGGCTGCTTCGGCGTCGATGATGGCAACGCTGGCGGAACAGGCCCGGCCTGCCGAGGACGCTCCTGTGGCGCCCGTGGCGACGCAGGCTTCGCCGGCGGAGGCCTGGGACCGCGTGCGGCGGCGCCTGCGCGCCGAACTCGGCGAGGACGTGTTCTCGAGCTGGTTCGCCCGTGTCGAGCTCGGCGGGATCGTCGACGGCGTCGCCTATCTCACCGTGCCGACCCGCTTCCTGAAGAGCTGGCTCGAGGCTCACTATGCCGAGCGGCTGCGGGTCAACTGCATGGCCGAGCTGCCGGGCCTCAACGGCATCATGCTCTCGGTGCGCCAGGTCTCGCGCGATTCGACGCAGGCTCCCGCCGAGATCGTCGCCCTGCGCAGCAGCAGGCCGGTAACGGCCGCCCCCGTCGAGGCCAGGCCCGCCCCGGCCGGCATCATGCCCGCCGAGCCCAGCGAGCGCGATCTGGTCGATGCCTGTGGCACGCTGCTCGACCGTCGGATGAACTTCCAGGCCTTCATCGTCGGCAAGTCGAACCAGCTCGCCTTCGCGGCGGCCGAGCGCATCGCGGCGGCGCCCGCCGGCACGGCGCCCTATAACCCGCTCTACATCCATGCGGGCGTCGGACTGGGCAAGACGCATCTGCTCCAGGCGATCGCCCAGGAGGCGCGCAGCCAGGGCAAGCGCGTCGCCTATTTCACCGCCGATCGCTTCATGTACGGCTTCGTCGCCGCGCTGAAGTCGCAGACCGCGCTCGCCTTCAAGGAGAAGCTGCGCGGCATCGACCTGCTCGTCGTCGACGATGTCCAGTTCATCCAGGGCAAGTCGATCCAGCAGGAGTTCGGCCACACGATCAATGCGCTGATCGACGCCGGCAAGCAGATCGTCGTCGCCGGTGACCGGCTCGCCAATGACCTCGAGGCCCTGGACGAGCGCATCCGCTCGCGGCTGGGCGGGGGGCTCGTCGTCGAGGTCGGCGATCTCGACGAGACGCTGCGGGGCAAGATTCTGGGCAACCGCCTGGCGACGCTGCACGCGGCCCACCCGAACTTCCACGTCAATCCCGACGTCGTCACCTATGTCGCCCGCGTTGTCGCCACCAATGGCCGCGACCTGGACGGCGCCGCCAACCGCCTGCTGGCCCACGCGACGCTGTCGGGCCAGCCGGTGACGCTGGAGACGGCCGAAGCCGCGATCCGCGATCTGGTCCGCACCCGCGAGCCGCGCCGCGTCAAGATCGAGGACATCCAGAAGCTGGTCGCGACCCGCTACAATGTCAGCCGCGCCGACATCCTCTCCGAGCGCCGCACCGCCGCAGTGGTCAAGCCGCGCCAGATCGCGATGTATCTCGCCAAGGCGCTGACCCCGCGCTCCCTGCCCGAGATCGGCCGGCGCTTCGGCGGCCGCGACCACACGACGGTGCTGCACGCCGTTCGCAAGATCGAGAAGGCGATCACCGAGGATCGCTCGCTGCATGACGAGGTCGATCTCCTGAAGCGCATGCTGCAAGAGTAAGCCTCAAGAGCGAGCCTCGGCGCCGCCGGCCTGGCTGGCGGCGCTTTGGCGATGTGGATTTTGGCTGTGATTGAGGCGGCCGTCGCCCTTGCGCCTGCCGCTGGCCTCCGGCAATGTCGCGGGCCATTCCGCCGCCCTCGCATTCGCAAACGGGCGCCATCACGCCAGAAGACTTAAAAAGCGATGAAGGTCACTGTCGAACGTTCCACGCTGCTGAAGTCGCTGGGCCATGTGCATCGCGTGGTCGAGCGCCGCAACACGATCCCGATCCTGTCGAACCTCCTGCTCAGTGGCACGGAAGCCGGTCTGAAGCTCAAGGCGACAGACCTCGACATCGAGGTGGTCGAGACGGTCGCCGCCGATGTGGCGGAGCCCGGCGCGACCACCGTTCCGGCCCATACCCTGTACGACATCGTGCGCAAGCTGCCCGACGGCGCGCAGGTCTCGCTCGAGACCACCGGCGAGACCGGGCTCGTCCTGCGCTCGGGCCGCTCGCGCTTCCAGCTCCAGACCCTGCCGGAAAGCGATTTTCCCGACATCACCGCAGGCGACATGGCCCACAGCTTCAAGCTGCCGGCCAAGGAGTTCAAGCGCCTGATCGACAAGACCCAGTTCGCGATCTCGACCGAGGAGACGCGCTACTATCTCAACGGCATCTATCTCCACACCATCGACGTCGATGGCCGCCCGGTGCTGCGCGCGGTCGCGACCGACGGCCATCGCCTCGCCCGTGTCGACACGGCGGCGCCGCAAGGCTCCGCCGGCATGCCGGGCGTGATCGTGCCGCGCAAGGCCGTGGCCGAGATCCAGAAGCTGCTCGAGGATGGCGAGAGCGAGGTCACGATCGAACTCTCCGCCACCAAGATCCGCGTCGCCACTGCCGATGTCGTGCTGACCTCGAAGCTGATCGACGGCACCTTCCCCGACTATCAGCGCGTCATCCCATCGGGCAACGACAAGCGCCTGACCGTCGACAAGGGCGATTTCGCGGCTTCCGTCGATCGTGTCTCGACGATCTCGTCGGAGCGCGGCCGGGCGGTGAAGCTGTCCATGGCCGATGGCCGGATGACGCTGTCGGTCACCAATCCCGATTCGGGCTCGGCGACCGAGGAGATCGAGGTCGATTACGACTCGACCCCGCTCGATATCGGCTTCAACGCCCGCTACCTGATGGACATCGCCGCCCAACTCGATGGCGACACGGCCCTGCTCAAGCTCGCCGATCCCGGTTCGCCGACGGTGATCCAGGACCGCGAGGGGGCCTCGGCGCTGTATGTGCTGATGCCGATGCGCGTCTAGCAGACTCTTGCCGTGGCCGCCGTCGCGCGCCTGATCCTCCAGGATTTCCGTTCCTATGAGGCCCTCGATCTGACGATCGGGGGCCAAATCATTGCGCTGATCGGCGAGAACGGCGCCGGCAAGACCAATATCCTCGAGGCGCTCTCGCTGTTCTCGCCCGGCCGCGGCCTGCGCCGGGCCGATCTTGCCGACATGGCCCGGCAGGACGGCGACGGCGCCTTTGCGGCCTCGATCGCGCTCGGCGACGACGGCTCGCGGCTCGGCATCGGCCTGGGGCCGGCCGATGCCGAGGGCAAGCGGCCGCGGTTGGCCCGGATCGACGGCGCCCCGGCCGGCTCGGCGCTTGCCTTCAGCGAGCATCTGCGTCTCGTCTGGCTGACGCCCGATCTCGACGGTCTGTTCCGGGGCGCGGCGGGCGACCGTCGCCGCTTCCTCGACCGGTTGGTGCTGGCGGTCGATCCCGTGCATGGCACGCGTTCCAACGCCCTCGAAAAGGCGCTGCGTTCGCGCAACCGCATTCTCGAGGAAAACCCGGGCCAGACCCAATGGCTCGACGCGATCGAGCGCGAGATCGCCGAACTCGGCGTCGCGGTTGCCGCCGCGCGGGCCGAGACGGTGGCGCGCCTGTCAGCGATCATCGCCGAGACACGCGACGACGCCTCGCCCTTTCCCCATGCCGGCATCGCGCTCTCGGGCGAGATCGACCTCCTGGTCGCGCGCGGCGCCGCGCTCGACGCCGAGGACGGCTACCGCGTGCTGCTGCGCCAGGGGCGCGCCCGCGACCGCGCTGCCGGGCGGACCCTGACCGGTCCGCAGGCCTCGGATCTCGAGGTGTTGCATGGCCCCAAGGGCATTCCAGCGGGTCAGGGCTCGACCGGCGAGCAGAAGGCGCTGTTGATCGGGCTGGTTCTGGCGCATGCCCGGCTCGTCGCCGCGATGAGCGGGTTGAGCCCGCTCGTCCTGCTCGACGAGATCGCGGCCCATCTCGATCCGCGCCGGCGCGCGGCGCTTTACGAGGGGCTGATCGGGCTCGGCTGCCAGGTCTGGATGACCGGCGCCGACCCCGCGCTGTTCGCGGAATTACCAGCGCGGTCGCAGAGGCTCGCGGTCATGCCGGGCCGGGTCGAAAATCTCGACTGAAGGCCGGCACAGGGGGCTGCCGCTGGGGCATGGTTGATGGCTGGTTAACCATTCCGTGTCAGGACTGGAGCCTATGCAGCCCTCCCCAAACATGTTCTCGGCGTCGGAAAAAGAGATCGCCAGCCGCTTGCTCGCGTTGCTCTCGCCGCATTTCGATGCCTCGATCGAAACGCTCTACAGCGCGACCTTCGGCCGCGACAAGCTCAACCGCGACCGCCAGCTTCATCGCGACGAGCAGGCCAAATACCGGATGCTGTTCTCGCTTCAGTTCGATGCCGATTACATCGCCGCCAAACGCCGCATCGTCAGCCGGGCCAATCAGCATGACATCATGCTGGCTGATTACCCGCTGTTTTTCCTTGAGGATTTCTCGAATTTCCTCTCTGTCATCGTGTCCAGATGGAAGCGGCGCTGGGGACCAATCGACGAGGCGCTGCGCGTTTTCTGCAAGCTGATGCTGACCGACGTCTCCTATTCGATCGCTCGCTTCGACGAGGCGATCGACCTCCATACGACCGAGCGCATCAGGCTGGTAGAGCAGGCCTTCCGGAGCGGCATCGCGCAGCGCATCTCCGCGATCGAGGTCAGCATGGGCGACATCTCCGGATATTCGAGCGAGATGTCGGCAAAGGCCAGCGAAACGCTGTCGGCAGTCGCCGAGACCCAGCGCCGGCCCGAGCAGGTCGCGGCTTCCGTCGCCGAGATCGTCTCCGCCACGCGCGCCTTCGGGGCGTCCTGCGCCGAGATCACCGTTGAGACCGCCCATTCGAGCCGCGCGGCCGACGAGGCCGGCGCCGGTTGCGAGGGCATCGCCAGCAACGTCGCCGTGCTCCGGCAGGCCAATGGCCGCATCGGCAATGTCGTCGAGCTGATCCGCAGCCTCGCGGCGCAGACCAACCTGCTCGCCCTCAACGCCACCATCGAGGCGGCGCGTGCCGGCGAGGCCGGACGCGGCTTCGCCGTGGTGGCCGCCGAGGTCAAGTCGCTGGCGACGGCGACCAACAGCGCGACCGAAACCATTCGCCAGGGCATCGAGGAGGTCGTCAGCGCCAGCCTGGCGATCGACAGCGCGGTCGGACAGCTCGGCTGCACCATGCAGGCGATGCAGGCCAGCGCCCGTCTCGTCGCGGCCTCCGCCGCCGGCCAGCACAGCCGGATCGAGGCGGTGGCGGCTCAGGCCGAGAGCTCGTCGCTGGGCGTCGACGCGATCGCGCGCCATGCCGCGTTGGTCGAGGGGCTGGCCGGCGAGGCTGCGGCCCTCGCCCAGCAGACCGACGAGCGCATCAAGGCCACCTCGCGCCTGGCGCAGGAGCTGGAACGCTCGATCGCCGTCTTCCTCGGCGAGGTCGCGCAGGCGCGCGCCGACAGGCACGGCTCGGTGATCCGCGACGCGGGCTGAACCGTTCTCCTGCCGGGAGCCGTCGGGGACTGGCAATCCGCGCCGGCCTCGGGCACATCCTTGCGCCATGCCGCAGCCCTTCGAATCAGACGCCCGCGCGATCCTCAAATCCGTCTTCGGTTATGACGATTTCCGCCCGGGCCAATGGGAGGTGATCGAGGCCGCGTTGGCCGGGCGCGACGTCTTCGCGGTGATGCCGACCGGTTCCGGCAAGTCGATGTGCTACCAGCTCCCCGCGCTCGTGGCCGGTGGGCTGACGCTGGTCGTCTCGCCGCTGATCGCCTTGATGCGCGACCAGGTCGGGCAATTGACACGGGCCGGCGTCGCCGCCGCTTCGCTCAACTCGATGAACAGCGAGAGCGAGGCGGCGCAGGCCTGGGACAAGCTGAATGCGGGCGAGCTGCGCCTGCTCTTCGTCTCGCCCGAGCGCCTCGCCGGCGAGGGCCTGGTCAACCGGCTGCGGCACCTTGGCGTGACGCGGCTCGCCATCGACGAAGCCCATTGCGTCTCGCAATGGGGCCATGATTTCCGGCCCGAATACCGCCTGCTGGCCAAGACGCGCGAGGCGCTCGGCGGCGTGCCGGTGACGGCGTTGACCGCAACCGCCGACCGCCAGACGCGCGAGGACATCGCCCAGCAGCTCTTCCCGAAGCCGCCGCATCTGGTGGTGCATTCCTTCGACCGGCCGAACCTGAAGCTCGCCTTCGCGCCCAAGGACCAGCCGCGCCGCCAGATCGACGAATTCCTGCGCAGCCACCGCGGCGGCTCCGGCATCGTCTACTGCTCCTCGCGCAGCCGCACCGAAAAGCTCGCCGAGGGTCTGCGTGAAAAGGGCTGGAATGCGCTGGCCTATCACGCCGGGCTCGACCAGAGCCTGCGCAACCGCAACCAGGACATCTTCCTGCAAGAGGACGGGGTCGTCGTCTGCGCGACGATCGCCTTCGGCATGGGCATCAACAAGCCCGACGTCCGCTTCGTCGTCCACGCCGACATGCCCGGCTCGATCGAGAGCTATTACCAGGAGATCGGCCGCGCCGGCCGCGACGGTTTGAACGCCGACACGCTGACGCTTTACGGCATCGACGACATGGCGCTGCGCCGCCGCCAGATCGACGAGAAGGCGATCGATGACGAGCGCCGCCGCATCGAGCACAAGCGCCTCAACGCCATGATCGACCTCTGCGAATCCGCGCTGTGCCGCCGCAGCGCCCTGTTGAGCTATTTCGGCGAGGAGACGCCAAGCTGCCGGCACGGGAATGCGCCGATCTGCTGCGATCTCTGCAGCGCCGATGCGCCCGCACTGACTGACGCCACGCTCGACGCGCGCAAGCTGCTCTCGGCCGTGGCGCGCTCGGGCCAGCGCTTTGGCGCGGCCCATCTCGCCGACATCCTGACGGGAACGATGACCGAAACGATCCGCCGCCAGAACCATGACGGCCTGAAGACCTTCGGCGTCGGCCAGGAAAAGCCCAAGAGCGCCTGGACGGCGCTGACCCGCAAGCTCTTCGCAGTGGGGGCGCTGGCCGAGGCCAGCGTCGAGCATGGCGGCTTCTGCCTGACGGAAAAGGGCGAGGACATCCTGTTCGGCCGGGAGACGATCGCGCTCAGGGCCGATCCCCATGCCGATCGCCGCGCCCGTCGCGCCGGGCGCGAGGCCGCTCGCGCCGATGGCCTGGACGAGACCACGGCCGGTCTGTTCGAGCATCTGCGCCAGCTGCGTCTGTCGCTGGCGCGCGAGGAGGGCGTCGCCGCCTACATCATCTTCACCGACCGCACGCTGATCGCCATGGCCCGCGCGCGGCCTGCTGGGCTGGAGGAGATGCGCGCGGTTGAGGGCGTCGGCGAGCGCAAGCTGACCCAATATGGCGAGGCATTCCTGGAGGCCATCGCGGGATTTCCAGGCTGATTTCAGGCCGTCTCGCGCACGCACGCGTAGGCGCGTGAAAAAGCCGTCTTCACCCCCTATATTCGTGATACGAATCAGGACGATCGCGGGTGCCCGCGCGCCCGCCGAAGGACCACGACATGAACGACGCTGCCCGCGACCTTGAAGACGCCGCCTATGGCGCCGATTCCATCAAGGTTCTCAAAGGCCTGGATGCGGTGCGCAAGCGCCCGGGCATGTATATCGGCGACACTGACGACGGCTCCGGCCTGCACCACATGGTCTATGAGGTCGTCGACAACGCCATCGACGAGGCGCTCGCCGGCCATGCCGACCTCGTCACCGTGACGCTCAACGCCGAGGGCTCGGTCACGGTCACCGACAATGGCCGCGGCATCCCCACCAATATCCACACCGAAGAGGGTATCTCGGCGGCCGAGGTCATCATGACCCAGCTCCATGCCGGCGGTAAATTCGACCAGAACTCCTACAAGGTCTCCGGTGGCCTGCACGGCGTCGGCGTCTCGGTCGTCAACGCGCTCTCGGTCTCACTCAAGCTGCGGATCTGGCGCGGCGGCAACGAGCATTTCATGGAATTCCGCCATGGCGATGCGGTCGCGCCTCTCGCCATCGTCGGCCCGGCCGGCGACAAGCGCGGCACGGAGGTGACCTTCACCCCGTCCCAAGAAACCTTCACGATGATCGAGTTCGACTACAAGACGCTCGAACATCGCCTGCGCGAGCTCGCCTTCCTCAATTCCGGCGTGCGTATCGTGCTGACCGACGCCCGCCGCGCCGAGGTCGTGCGCGAGGAGCTGATGTATGACGGCGGTGTCGAGGCCTTTGTGCGCTATCTCGACCGCGCCAAGACGCCGGTCATCAGCCAGCCGGTGATGCTCTCAAACGAGAAGGACGGCATCACCGTGGATGTCGCGCTCTGGTGGAACGATTCCTATCACGAGAACGTGCTCTGCTTCACCAACAACATCCCCCAGCGCGACGGCGGCACCCATCTCGCCGGCTTTCGCGCCGCGCTGACCCGCCAGGTGACCGGCTATGCCGAGACCTCCGGTATCGCCAAGAGGGAGAAGGTCTCGCTGACCGGCGACGATTGCCGCGAAGGCCTGACCGCGATTGTCTCGGTCAAGGTGCCCGATCCAAAATTCTCCTCCCAGACCAAGGACAAGCTGGTCTCCTCCGAGGTCCGCCCCGTCGTCGAGAACGTCGTCAACCAGGCGCTCTCGACCTGGCTGGAGGAGCATCCCAACGAGGCGAAGGTCATCGTCGGCAAGGTCGCCGAGGCTGCGGCTGCCCGCGAGGCGGCCCGCAAGGCGCGCGATCTCACCCGTCGCAAGGGCGCGCTCGACATCGCCTCGCTACCTGGCAAGCTGGCGGACTGCCAGGAGAGGGACCCCGCCAAGTCGGAACTCTTCATCGTCGAGGGTGACTCGGCCGGCGGCTCCGCCAAGCAGGGCCGCGCGCGCGAGTATCAGGCTGTGCTGCCGCTGCGCGGCAAGATCCTGAACGTCGAGCGAGCGCGCTTCGACAAGATGCTCTCCTCGGAACAGGTGGGAACGCTGATCACGGCGCTCGGCGCCGGCATCGGCCGCGAGGAGTTCAACATCGAGAAGCTGCGCTACCACAAGATCATCATCATGACCGACGCGGACGTGGACGGCTCCCATATCCGCACCCTGCTGCTGACCTTCTTCTACCGGCAGATGCCGGAGGTGATCGAGCGCGGGCACCTCTTCATCGCCCAGCCACCGCTCTACAAGGCGGCGCGCGGCAAGAGCCACGTCTATCTCAAGGACGAGCGCGCGCTGGAGGACTATCTGGTCGAGACCGCGCTGGATGGCGCCGTGTTCAAGACCAGCGGCGGGAACACGCCCAGCATCGTCGAACGCGGCGGTGCCGATCTGCGCGCGCTGATCGAGGAGGCGCGCGGCATTCGTTTCACGCTCGGACAGCTGCATTCGCGCTATGACCGCCGTGTCGTCGAGCAGATGGCGATCGCCGGCGCGCTGCATCCGGTCTCCGAGGAGAACGAGGCGCAGGCCAACGAGGCGGCCGCGAAGGTCGCGCGACGGCTCGACGCGATCTCGGACGAGCTCGAGCGTGGCTGGGAGGGCAAGGTCAGCGAGGGCAGCTTCCTGTTCTCGCGCATGGTGCGCGGCGTGAAGCAGGTCGCGGCGATCGATGCCGGGCTCCTTGCCAGCGCGGAGGCCCGCAAGCTGGATGCTGCAGGGATTTCCCTGCAGGAGGCCTATTCCAAGCCCGGCGTGCTCAGCCGCAAGGGCGATGACCATGCGGTCAATGGCCCGACTGACCTGTTCGACGCGGTCACCGCGATCGGCAAGAAGGGCGTCTCGCTGCAGCGTTACAAAGGCCTCGGCGAGATGAACCCTGATCAGCTCTGGGAAACCACGCTCGACCGCGACGTGCGGTCGCTGCTGCGGGTCAAGAACGACCAGAATGACGAGGCCGACGACCTGTTCGTCAAGCTGATGGGCGACGTGGTCGAGCCGCGCCGTGAATTCATCCAGACCAACGCGCTGAACGCGACCGTCGATACCTGACGCCGGCGGCGGCACCGGCGCCGGATCGCGGCGCCGGTTCTCGTCTTGCCGATCACGCAGCGCGGCGGGTGGCGCGCACAGACCCCGCGCCCTCCTGCCCGGTCCTGAAGGCTGCAACGAGGTCGTTGAGCTGGCCGATGCGGGAGGAGAGGGAGGCGGCGGAGGCTGCGCTCTGTTCGGAGAGCGCGGCGTTCTGCTGCGTCATCTCGTCGAGATGGGCGACGGCCTGGCTCATCTCGTCGATGCCGCTGGCCTGTTCGCCCGACGCCGCCGAAATCTCGGCGATGGTCGCCGCCACCTTCTGCGAGGCGCCGAGGATCTGGCTGAGCGCTTCCCCGGCCTGACGGACAAGCTTGACGCCCTCGCCGACCTCCATGTTGGAGGAGGAGATCAGGCCGGAGATGTCCTTGGCGGCGGCGCTGGAGCGCTGCGCCAGGGTGCGGACTTCCGAGGCGACGACGGCGAAGCCCTTGCCGGCATCGCCGGCACGGGCGGCCTCGACCGCAGCGTTCAGCGCCAGCAGGTTGGTCTGGAAGGCGATGTCGTCGATCACCCGGATGATGTCGGAGATCTTCTGCGAGGCGCTTTCGATGCGCGCCATGGCGTCGACCGCCTGGCCGGCGATCGCGCCGCCATTCTGTGCCGATTCCATCGCCTCGGTCGCGATCGCAGCCGCCTGGCGGGAGGCCTGCGCCGTCGCCTTGACGCTGGCCGCGAGCTGCTCGGTCGTCGCGGCGGTCTCCTCCAGGCTCGACGCCTGCTCCTCGGTACGCTTCGACAGATCGTCGGCGCCCATGTTGATCTCGCGGGCGGCGAGGCCGACATCCGCCGAGGTCACCTGGATCGTGCGAACCGTCGAGGACAGCCGGTCGACCGTCTCGTTGATCGCATCCTTCAATTCGGCGAACTTGCCACGATAGGGAGTATCGACCCGATGCGTCAGATCCCCGCCGGCGACGGCCTGCAGCGCGGTGGCGAACTCCGTCGTGGCGCCATTGACGACCGCGTTGATCTCGTTGATGCCGGACACCAGATCGCCGAGCGCGCCGCCGACATCGCCCACAGAGGCCCGGCCGGAAAAATCGCCGTTCTGAGCGGCGCTGACGATCAACGAAACCTCGCCGAGCAGCGCCTGGACGTTCGCGGCCTGCTTGCTGTCGGCAAGCATGGCGAGTTCGCGGTCACGCCGGCTGGCATCGAGGGACAGGGCATTCTCGCGATAGGCCTCGAGCGCGCCACTCAGGGCGCCGATCTCGTCGGGCGATGCGGGCGCTGGGATCGGCTGGGAGAAGTCGCCGGCCTGCATCACATCGAGCGCCGATTTGAGCGCGACGACGGGCTTGGCGATCCGACGCTGGACGCCGCGCCAGCTCAGCACGCAGACGACGAGCAGGGCCGCCAGCAAAGCGGCGATGACGGACAATTGGGTCCAGGCCTGGTTCAATTTCGACTGGGTTTCGCTCGCCATGTCGTCAAGCGACTGCGTGATGGCCGAAAGCATGGCCGTGAAAGGGCCGTTGCACAGCTTTGTCCACTCTTCGGCCGCGATCAGCGGTCCGGCGCTCTGGCCGAGCTTGGCACTGAGAGCGTCCATTGCCTGGTTGGCAGCCTGCATTTCGCTGCCCATCACACCGACCTTGCGCACGAGTTCGGTGCCGACGCCGGGGCGCTGAACCATCTGGCGCAACTGGTCCATGTTCGAATCGGCCACGCCCCGCAATTCGCCGAGCTTGCGAATCTGGGCGGGTTCGAGGGCTTTGCCGGAGGCGAGGTGAGGCCGGAGCACCGAGCACTGGATGCCGTAATTGGAGCGGACGCGCCATCCGGTCGACTTGACGTTCTGCAGATCGGCCAGGATAGGGTCGGCGAGCCGGACGGCGAGCGACGTCGCATCGGCTGCCTTGACGAGGGCGCCTTCGATGTTGCCGACGCCATTATACCACGGCATCGTCGCAGCCAGGCTCCGCGCCGCCTTGGGTTTTGCGGCCTCGGCATGCAGGTCGGCGAATTTGGCGTCGGTCGCCTTCTGTTGGCTGACGACGGCCGCGATGAGGGCGTCGCGATCGGTCAGGGACGTCGAGCCCAGCCTTGCCACCGCATCGTCAAGGTCTTTGCGGTTCGCCTGTTCGACCTTCTGGATGATGGGGGTGGGGTCGTCGGCCGCCTGGATCGCAGTTTGCGCCTGGCCGCGGTTTGCCCGGATACTGTTGCCCGCGATCAGCAATGCGCGATCGGCCTCGACCAGATTGGCCAAGCGCATGTCGGTGCGGACCTCCGCGAAGGACTGACTCGCCATATAGGCCAACGCGCCGACGCCGGGGATGCAAAGGCCTGCCATGATGGCGACCAAATAGTTCTTGATCGAGGCGGGAAAGATCTGCACCGGCACCATCCAGGTCGAAGCGGCGATCGGTCGCCACACTTTGGAATGCTGCGACGTTTGCCATGAAATCCTGATCCGCAGCTTGCGCGCTAAAGATTAAGATTATCTGCCTGTTGTCACCGATCCGGTAACCCTAACGCGGCGCATCGTGACACCGGCCGCTTATCCCCCAAACACCGACCATCCCGTCGCCTCGGCGATGCGCTCCAACGCAAGCGTCCCGAGCATCGAATTGCCGTTGGCGTTGAGTCCCGGCGACCACACCGCGATCGAGGCTTTTCCGGGCGCGATCGCGAGGATGCCGCCGCCCACGCCGGATTTGCCCGGCAGGCCGACGCGAAAGGCGAAGTCGCCCGACGCGTCGTAATGGCCGCAGGTCAGCATCAACGCGTTGATCCGGCGTGCCCGGCGCGGCGGGACGACCCGGGCGCCGCCTGCAGCGTGCAGCCCGCCATGCATCAGGAAGCGCCCGGCCATGGCAAGCTGCCGGCAACTCATCGCGATGGCGCATTGGTGGAAATAAACGCCCAGCGTCAGCCCGGGCGCGTGCCGGATATTGCCGAAGGCCTTCATGTAATTGGCGAGCGCGATGTTGCGGAAGCCTGTCGCCTGTTCGGCGCGCGCCACCACTTCGTCGATGGCGATCGTGTCGTCGTCGGCGAGGTAACGCACGAAACGCAGCAGTTCGCCGATCGCCACGCGCGGCTCGTGTCCCGCGAGATTGATGTCGGCGACGACGAGCGCGCCGGCATTGATGAAGGGGTTGCGCGGGATGCCCTGCTCGCGTTCGAGCTGGACGATCGAATTGAAGGCCGTGCCGGACGGTTCGCGCCCAACGCGGTTCCACAGCGCTTCGCCGACCTTGCCGAGTGCCTGGGTCAGCGCGAACACCTTCGAGATGCTCTGGATCGAGAACGGGGCGAGCGCGTCGCCCGCCATGTGGACGGTTCCATCCGCCAGCACCACGCAGACGCCGAAATGCCCTGGATCGATCGCCGCCAGCGGCGGAATATAAGTCGCGACATTGCCGCGCTCGGACTGGGCGGCCATGTCGTCTGCGATGTCGCGGACGAGCCGCCCGATCTCCGTCACGCTTCATCAGCCTCCGACCGCGTCGGCAGGAACCAAGCCCGAGCCTCGGAGGCAGGTCAAGCAGCGCCACGGAAGACGTTGCGGCCGAGTTGACGTTGTGCCGTTCGTGTCTGGCGTTTCATTCCGGCGGGCGGCGCCTGCGTCTCGAAGAGGCCGCAGGCTCAGTGCATCCGGGCGGCTGCCGGGGGCTGTCCCGCTCCCGTCGCGGGGCCGATGACGCTGCGGGGCGCGATCACGCAGCGCGATTTCCCGGTCGACTTGGCCTGGTAGAGCGCCGCATCGGCCGCGCCCATCAGGCTCTCCAGGTTCAGCCCGTGCTCGGGGGCGAGTGCGATCCCGACCGAGGCGCCGATGCTGACGGAGATGCGATTGTCGAGTTCGTAGGGCTGCGAGATGTCCCGGATCAGGCGTTCGCCGAAGCGCTTCAACTGTCCGTTTCCGATCTGCTCCGACAGGACGATGAACTCGTCGCCGCCGATCCGAGCAGCAAGATCGCCTGCGCGGACCAGCCGGCGCAGGCGTTCGGAGACGAGCTGGAGCAGCCTGTCGCCCGCGACATGGCCATGCGTGTCGTTGACCGATTTGAAGCCGTCGAGGTCGAGATAGATGAAGGCGAGACTCTGTCCGCCCGCCGGGCGGGCCAGGCTGGCATCGAGCGCCTTCGTCAGCCCCGCGCGGTTCGACAGGCCGGTGAGCATGTCGTGCCGGGCCTGGAACTCGTGCTCGCGCTCGGCCTGCATGGTCGAGACGAGCATGGCGTTCAGGCGGAAACCGGCCCGGGTCATGCTGTAGAGGTAGAACGGGATCTGCATGAAGACGATCAGCATCAGTGGCTCACCGAGGAAGGGCGCGGCGAAGCAGCACGGGCCCAGCGTCAGGAAGATCATCAGCCCGGCCATGCGCGGCGCGCCGAAATTGCGGAAGCAGATGCCGCCCACCATGGCCGCCGCCGACAGGCAGGCCAGCGTCGCGACGACCCAGTCTCCGCTCGTCAGGCTGATGAAGGTGCCAAAGCCGACCCCACCAGCCCAGGCGATGCCGAGCAGCAGATAGAGGTCGGTCGGCGTCGGTTCCTGCCGGGCGGCGCGGCGCTGGGCGATCAGGAGCACGACGAGCCGGGCCGTGCAGCACAGCACCTCGAACACGCACCAGAGAAAGAAGGGCCATGTCGGAATGCGTATGGCGATCAGGAAAGACACGGCGACGGTGTTGATCACACCGCCGAGGAAAATCGGCAGGGTGCCGTAGAGTCCGCCGACCAGGGCGATCCTGATCTCGGTCGGCACGTCGGCGCCGGCATCCGCCAGCCAGCGGGTCAGGCGCCATCGCGGCAGGCTGAAACGCGCGGATTCGCCTTTCATGCGGCTGCCGTGCTCCCTTTGCGGGCGGCCACCGACGGCCGCGTCCTCGCCGCGCGCTGATAAGGGCGAACGGTTACGATTACGTTGGGAGACGGCGGCAATGTGTCGTGACCGACGCGAACGGACGCGCGGCCTCGCGTCGGAGGGCGCGGTCAGCCGGCCTGGCGATAGACCCAGACGCGGGCCGGGGGGATGTTCCGGAGAATCCAGTCCGAGGCGAAGCTCTTCAGCCCGGAGCCCTTGCGCGGCACCGGCGAGACCACCGAATAGGTGAACTGGATGAAGGGCGCGCCCTCGACCAGCAGGGTGAAGGCGTCCTTCGCCAGGGCGCTGCGCATCGCCGGCGGCTGATTGAACAGCGGCAGGCTCGAGACGACGGCGATCGCCTTGCCGTGAAGATGCCCGGCGAGCGTCGTCGACAGCGTATAGGCATCGCCTTCGACGATCGTGGCGCGCGGGAAGCGCGCGCGCAGGAGCTTGCAGAATTCCGGGCTGTATTCGACCAGGATCAGCCTGTCTTCGCTGATGCCACGCTCGATCAGCGCCTCGGTGACGGGCCCGGTGCCGGGGCCGATCTCGATCACGGGGCCGGGCAAGTCGGGGTCGACGAAGGACGCCATGCGCCGCGCCAGCGCCGGGCCCGACGGCGTCACCGAGCCGGTCCGCGATGGGTTGTCGATCCAGGACTTGATGAAACGCGCCTCGTCGCCAAATTTCGTCCGGGCTTCGTTGACCCGCGAGCGCAGTTTCTCGGTCTTGTTGCGGACCTCGTCCTGCACCTTGTAGCGCACGGTCGCGACCTTCAGCCTCGCCTCGGCGACGCTGTCGACGAGGTCGGCGGCGGTGACGCGCACCTCGTCCTCTATGCGCGAGGCAACGCGCGACTGCCCGAGACGGGCCGCCAGCGATTGCCCCTGCGAAGGCCGACGATGGGACGTGAGTGACATGATACCTCTGACGTCGCTCCGGAAGGCACGACCCTGACGTTCGCTAAACGTGAACTGAGCGCCATATGGGGTCAAGAGTGCCCCCGCGCCAAGCCTTTATGCTGCTCCAGGCCTTTATGTCGTTCTGCCGTCTTTATGCTGCGACGTCCTGACGGGTTGAAGCTTGCCTGCAAATCCGTGTTTGCGTCTCTCAAAACGCCCAAGACGGGGGCTGGTTTCAGATCAGCGGTCTCGGTTCGACTTCGCGCTCGTAGAGCAGGGCCATGCGCGAGGTCAGGCGCGGATTGAGCAGCGTCAGGCGCCCATCGGCCATGGCGAAGAGCCCGGCCTTGCGCAGCCGCGACCAGGTCTTGCTGGTGTGGACCAGCGAAAGCCCGAGCGCGTCCGCGAGCTGCTGCTGCGACAGCGGGAAGCGGAAGCTGTCGCCGCTGACGAGGCCGAGCGCCTCGGCCCGCCGATACAGCGAGATCACCATCGCCGCGATCCGCTCGCCGGCATTGCGTTGGCCGACCGAGGTCAAGTTCTGGTCGATCAGGCTTTCCTCGCGCGAGCCGAGCCAGGCGACCTCGTAGGCGAGGCTCGGCATGTGGACGAACAGATCCCAGACGCGCTTGCGCGGGAAGACGCAAAGCTCGACATCGGTGAGCGCCTCGATGCCGTGCTGGGCGGCGCTGAGCAGCGAGGCCTGCAATCCGACGAGATCGCCCGGCAGCAGGAAGTTCAGGATCTGGCGGCGGCCATCGGGCAGGAGCTGGTAGCGGAACGCCCAGCCCGAGAAAAGCGTGTAGAGTTCCGCATCCTCCTGGCCCGGATGGATGATGTCGCTCCCGGACGGCAAATGCCGATGCTCGGTCTTCATCGACTGGATGAAACGGACGTCTTCGTCGTTCTTGTCCTTGAAGGCGGGCTTCAGCCGCAGTGGGCAGGCCAGGCAGGGCACGCCGTTTCGGCCATTCTGGGCGGTATCCGTCATTGTCTCTCGATTGCCCAGTGGAACTGGAGCCGGCGCGGACATCGCACCGCAGATCTGTCGATAGCAAACAACTCAACATCAGTCCGCTCGTTTTGACCATTGTGCAGGGCAACATTCTGCGTGGCTGCCGGGAACCGTCATCGCCACGAAACGTTTCGCGACAGCGGTTCATATGGAACGGCATCGACGAGCGCCGCTCCGGAGACCAGATTCATGACTGAAACGCTGCGCGTTGCCAGGCGCTCGCGCATGGGCCGGTTCTTTGCCGCGGCGCTGCCGTTCTGGCGCGGAGAGACCAGCTTGCGCGCCTGGGGGCTGACGCTTGTCGTGCTCGCCTTCGTGGCCGCCCAGATCGCGACCGCCGTCGGCGTCAACGCCTGGAATCGGCTGTTCTTCGACGCACTCGAGAAACGCGATGCCGCCGCCGCCCTAAGCGCTGCGTCTTGGCTGCCCTTGCTGATCGCGGCTTCGGCGTTGAGCCTGTCGGCCCTGGTGATCAGCCGCATGCTGTTGCAGATGCGCTGGCGCGAGTATCTGACGCGCCGCCTCGCGGGTTGGTGGATCGCCGACCAGCGCTATTACCGGCTGCAATTCATTGCCAAGGAGCAGTCGGCGCCCGAATACCGCATTGCCGAGGATGTGCGCCTGGCGATCGAGCCGCTGGTCGAGTTCGCGATCGGGCTGATCAGCGCGGCGGTGACGGCCGCGACCTTCGCCGCGATCCTCTGGCATGTCGCAGGCTCCGCCCGCTTCATGCTGGGGGGCGTCGAGATCGTGATCCCCAGCTACATGGCGCTTGCCGCGATCGGCTATGCCGTCATCGCCTCGCTGGCCGCTTATCTGACGGGACGACCGCTAGTCGCGCGGATCGCCGCCAAGAACGAGGCCGAGGCGCAGTTCAGGGCCGAGATGACGCGGCTGCGCGAAAATGCCGAAAGCATCGCGCTGATCCGTGGCGATGCCGACGAGCGCGGCTCGGTCGGCGAGAACTATGGCCGGGTCGTCGCGGCTTGGCTGCGCGTCATCAGGCAGCAGGGCGTCATCGCGCTGGTGCTCAACACCAATGGCGCGCTTTTCCCGATCGTGCCGCTGCTGTTGATCGCCCCCAAATACCTCGCGGGCGATGTCTCGCTGGGCGCAGTGATGCAGGTGGTGGCCGCCTTTAGCGCGGTGCAGGCGGCCTTGATCTGGTTCGTCGATAATTTCGTCCGCCTGGCGGAGTGGTTTGCCTCGGTGACCCGCGTCGACGAGTTGCAGGAAGCGCTAGAGGGCCTCGATATCGGCTCGATCATGGCGGGCGAGACCCATATCGCGCTCGGCGAGAGCGATGATGGCGCGATTCATATCGATGGTCTCTCGATCGCCCACAGCAATGGCCGCATCGTGATCGCGGATGCGACGGTGGTGATCGGGCTCGGCGAGAAGGTGCTGATCGTCGGCGAAAGCGGCACCGGCAAGAGCACTCTGATCCGTGCGCTCGCGGGGCTTTGGCCCTGGGGCTCAGGCTCGATCGCGCTGCCGCGCGGCAAGTCGCTCGCCTTCGTGCCGCAAAAACCCTATCTGCCGATGGGCGACCTGCGCACCGTCCTGCTCTATCCTGAGGCCGAGAAGCCGGTTCCCGACGAGATCATCGTCGCGGCCCTCAAGCGCTGTGGCCTGGCCTCTTTCGCCAAGCGCCTCGACGACAAGGACAAGTGGGACCGCATCCTGTCGGGCGGCGAGCGTCAGCGCGTCGCCTTCGCGCGCCTGGTGATCCGGCGGCCCGACATCATCATCATGGACGAGTCGACCTCGGCGCTGGATGAGGACAGTCAGGATTCCCTGCTGCGCCTGTTCGAGGCCGAGCTCGCCGCCTCGACCGTGATCAGCGTCGGGCACCGGCCTGGCCTCGAAGACTATCATGACCGCAAGATCACGCTGGAGAAGCACCTGGCCGGCGCCCAGATGACATCGCGCCGCCTCGGCAAGTCCCTCTGGCGTCTGTTCAAGATGCGGTCGGCCGCCAATGACGAGGCGGCCTGAGCCGGCGCTCGCGCCGATGTGATGAGCTGATCCGGGCATGGACGTCCCGGAATGGAACCGACCTGCCATCGTCGCGTTAACTCCTCGAAAGCCGGTCGTTCTTGTCCGGCCAAGGCGACGGGAGAGACAGATGTTGTACAACAGCCTTGCCCCCATCAAGCGCGCCGGCCTTTTCTTTGGTTTCATGGGCGCGGCCGTTTTTGCGCTGACTCTGGGCTCGGGCCTGCAGCAGGCCAATCCCGACAGTTCCGAAGCCGTGGCCCAGACCAAGATCGAACGTCAGATGCCGACCGACACGCGACTCGCTGCGGTCGACACCTCGCAGCGCTCGGTCGGCGTGACCAAGCGCGCCATCGGCGGCTCGCAACAGGCGATGCTGGTTCGCGCAGAACGCAGCGTCCTGCGCTGATATAGCTGCACAGAGAAAAACGCGGTCGCGAAGGCGAAAGCCTGGAACATTCGCGATCGTCGCGCATTTATCAGTTGGTGCAACCCCTCGCGCCGCACTCCAGAGCCGCCTTCGGGCGGCTTGTTTTTTTGGTCGCCCCCGGCTGCCATCGACGCCGGCAGTCGATCCGCCGGCAGGAAGATCCCATGTATCTGCGCATTCGGCATTCCACGACCTACCGCTATGCCGGCGCGGTGCGGTTCGGGCCGCATCGGCTGATGCTGCGTCCGCGCGACAGTTTCGATCTGCGCGTCGTCGATACCTCGCTCTCGATCTCGCCACAGGCGCGGTTGCGCTGGATGCACGACGCCTATGGCAACTCCGTCGCCATCGCGAGTTTCGACAGGTCGGCCGACAAGCTCGACATCGTCAGCGAGCTCGTGCTGCAGCGCTTCGGCTCGGCCCTGCCGCGCACCGAGATCGAGGCCACGGTGGCTGTGACGGGGGTGGTCTATACCGAGGGCGAGCGCGCCGTGCTGCAGCCCTATCTGGATCTGGCGGCCGCCGATCCGGACGGCCTTCTCGACCAGTGGCTGGATGATTTTCGGGCTCGCATCGGCCAGGGCAGCGGACATCTGCTGCGCGATCTCGCCCACGCAATCTATGCCGGGCTCAGCTACGCGCTTCGCTATGACGAGGGCACGCAGCATCCCGCCGATACCCTGCGCCAGCAGGCGGGCTCCTGCCGCGACTATGCCTGGCTGTTCATCGAACTGGCCCGGCGGATGGGCTTCGCGGCCCGTTTCGTGACGGGCTACATCCATGACCGCACGCCCGATGCATCCGGCCTCGTCTCGACCGTCGGTCTGACGCATGCCTGGGCCGATGTCTTCATTCCCGGCGACGGCTGGGTTGAGTTCGATCCGACCAACGATCTCGTCGCCGACCGGCAGCTGCTGCGGGTCGCGGTGGCGCGCGTGCCGGAGGATGCCTCGCCTGTGGCCGGCAGTTTCACCGGGCTCACCGGGTCGTTTCTGGGCCTCGGCGTCGGCGTCACCATCGAGACGATCGACGCGCCCGCTTGAGTGAGCGGCCGGGCCTGACGATGGCCGCGCTCCCGCCTTTCAGGCGCTGTGCTTGACGCGCCAGCTGCCGAGCCTGCGGCCTTTGGCATACTCCACCTGCACGGCCTCGATCTGCGCCACCAGCCCGGCGAAGAGCTTGGGCGGCTCGCTCGGTGCGATCTCGCGATCGGCCTCCAGCGTGACCTCCAGTGTGGTCTCGTCGACATCCCTGACGATGATCGTGATCCTGACGCCAAGGGTGCTTCGCAGGACGCGCGACGCGACATCCACGACCAGGAAGCCGAGTGGGATGATCCGGTCGACGGAGAGCATGGCGGTCGTCTCGATCTGGCTCGAGACGCGCTGGTCGCGGTGACGGATGAGGTTGGTGATCATCGTCGCCACATCCTCGATGAAGAGATCGACGCGCACCGGCTGCATCTCGCCGTCTGCGAGCGTGAAGCGATAGGCGGCCGACAGCACATGGACGCGGCACTCCGCATCGGCGAGCGCGAGCCTGGCCTCGTCGCGATAATCCCGCTTGGTCAGGCCGATATAGCTCTGCACGACCTGAAGGCTGTTCTTCACGCGGTGATGCAACTCGCGCACCAGGAAGCGGTTGTCGTCGAGCGCGGTCTGGAGCCGGCGCTGTCGCACCTCCTGCTCGTCGACCATGGTGTTGAAGGCTTGGGCGACGCTGCGGATGTCCGTCGGCATGTCCGCGGCGATGGCAGCCCTGGCGTTGGGCTCGGTGGAGCGGGCCCGTGCCGCTGTCTCGATGCCGCGCAGCCAGTGGGTGCAGTGCCGGTCGATCGCCCGCAGATAGACGATGCAAAGCAGGATCAGGGTCAGGATCGGCGCGATCAGCAGGGCGAGAAACTGCGTGCGGGCCGCCCGTTGCGGGGCATCGTTAAAGCTGGCGATGACGTAGAGATCGGGTGCCGTTACCAAGCGCGCCGCATAGGCGCGCTGGGAGCCGGCCCGGCTCCGCGCCTCCCAGCGCCTGCCATCGTCAGGCACGATTTCCCTCTCGGGCAGCCAGGACGTGGCTTCGCTTGCGTCGCCGCTGCTGGAATCGCCGCGATGCTTGACGATGGCGTTGCCACGCGAAACGAGGGCCACATGCATGTCGTCGTTGCCGTCGCCGAGCTCGAAGACCTGATCGAGCAAATCCGGATCGATCAGAAGCATCCCGTCCCGCAGCGTCCCGTCCAGGCTCGCCGCGATATGCACGGCGAGATGCTTGCGCCCGCCTGCCTCGACATAATCGTAGCGTGCGGGGGGCAGGCTGGTGCCTGAGCGGGAGACCGAGCGCGGCAGGGCTTTCAGTCGCGCGGCCGTATCGGCCATGGCGGCGTCGGTCAGCGTCGGATCGAGCGAGGCCGAACAGGTCCGGCCATCGGCGAGCACGATGCGAAGGGCACGATAGCCCGGAATGCGCGCCAGCATCTCCCGCGCCGGAGCCTGGCATTCCGAACCGCTGAGCCCCGTGCTGGCGATCAGCGATCCCGATGCGAGCAGTGTCCGCAGCGCCCCCCGGTGCCAGACGCGCGTACGGACGGCGAAATCATCGGCCGTCCGTGCCTGCGACAACTCGATCGCGGCGACCACCGTGCGATAGGTCGTGATCGCCGCCAGCGCGGTCAGGCAGGCGATCGGCAGTGCGATCACCACCAGCAGAGCAAGCAGGCGGCCCCGAACCGTCCGGAAGCGCGCGAGCCTCATCAGGAACCGACGATTTCGGAACCGACCCTTTGCATCGCGGCCGCGCTTTTGCGGTCCGGCCCAAGATCGTCGAGGCCACCGATCGACAGCAGTTCGGCCAGCTTCGTGCGCGCCCGGTTGACCCGGCTCTTGATCGTGCCGATCGCGACGCCGCAGATTTCCGCCGTCTCCTCATAGGACAGGCCGGTCGCCCCCACCATGATCAGCACCTCGCGCTGTTCCTCGGGCAGCTTCGCCAGCGCCTTGCGGAAATCGGCCAGGTCGAGATGGCTTTCCTGGTTGCCATGGGTGGCCATGCGCTCGGCATAGGTGCCTTCACTGTCCTGCACCTCGCGGCCGCGCTTGCGATACAGCGAGTAGTAAGTGTTGCGCAGGATGGTGAAGAGCCAGGCGCGCAGGCTCGTTCCCGGCTCGAACTTGTCCGAATTCCCCCAGGCCTTCAGCAGGGTGTCCTGAACCAGGTCGTCGGCCAGTTGCATGGAGCCCGACAGCGAGGCCGCGAAGGCCCGCAGGTTGGGAATCTCCTTGATGAGGCCGTCCTTGAACTCAGTGCCGCTCATCGGTCGATGCTCCGGCGGCGCGACGTTCGGTTGCCTCGAGTTGGGCGAGCAGAACCAGAAACTTGTCTGGAACGGGCGCGTTCACGATGTCGTCGTAATGCGCTTTCAACGAGCGACCGATCGATTCCTGGACTCTCGGATCGAGCGTCAGCTCGCTGTCCTGGTCCCCGCTGCCATCGGGAGGAACCATCGCTGCATCCATATCGCTCATGTCAGCCCTCGCGCCAAAACCAGGCCTGCTTTTCCAGCGGGTCCCGGCAGCTCTCAAATTCCCGGCCGGATTGCCTTCGCTGGGCGATACCGACACTCGTACTCCCACTCAACAGGCGTTGAGGAAAAAGGTTCCGAACGGGATCGAAAATAAATCGCTTGTCAGGGCACGCCGCACGGTGCTCATTTCCGGCACGTTTCAAGAGGACATATCCATGTCGATTGCCAAGGAAATTGCGCCGCATTTGCCCTATCTGCGGCGATTCGCACGCGCGCTGACCGGGACGCAGAACAGCGGCGACGCTTATGTCGTCGCCATGCTGGAAGCGCTGGTGCTCGATCCGGCCGCGTTCCCGCGTGAGATCGATGCGCGCAGCGGCCTGTACCGGACCTTCCTGAAGCTCTGGTCCTCGGTCGGCCTCAACACGGCCGGTTCCGGCGCGCCCATCACGCTGAACCAGACCTCGGTGGAGCGCAACCTCGAAGCCCTGACGCCGCGCCCGCGCCAGGCCTTCCTGCTCCGCACGGTCGAGGGGTTCTCGATCGACGAGGTCGCCGAGATCCTGGAGGTCTCCGCCGCCGAGGCGGCCAACCTCGTCCAGACGGCCGGCAAGGAGATCGCCGAGCAGGTCGCGACCGATGTGCTGATCATCGAGGACGAGCCGATCATCGCGCTCGACATCGAGACCATGGTCGAGGAACTCGGGCATACCGTGACGGGCGTGGCAAGGACCCAGCGCGAGGCGATCGCGCTCGTCGCCAAGAAGCGTCCCGGCCTCGTCCTGGCCGACATCCAGCTCGCCGATGGCAGCTCCGGTCTCGACGCGGTCAACGAGATCCTGGCCACGATCGATGTGCCGGTGATCTTCATCACGGCCTATCCCGAGCGGCTGCTCACCGGCGACCGCCCCGAGCCGGCGTTCCTGATCACCAAGCCGTTCCAGCCCGAGGCGGTGAAGGCGGCGATCAGCCAGGCACTGTTCTTCGACCGGCGCGCTGGCCGAAAGGCCGCCTGAACGCACCCGGTCCATCTTTCATTTCAGGCCCGCATTTCAGGGCCCGCGACGCCCGGCGTCGCGGGCCTTTTGCATGCGCCTCCGTCTTTGATACCCGCCCGCCACAGCTTCGGTTCGCAGGCGGAAGCGGAACAAGCGGGCCCTGGCGGCGTTCCTTAGGCAGATTCGCGTCACGAAAGCGTCGGTTCGTCATCTGGGAAGGTGTGAAACCATGGCCATGGCCTGCATTGCGGCACTGATCACCGCAGCCTCGATCGGGACAGCCCTTTTCAGCGGCATCGTGCCCGAGGGCGCCTGGGACGCTGAATTTCTGTCAATCGCTTTCGCCGGTGTCACGGCCGTCGCAGTCGCCAGCGCTTCGGCGCTCGACATCTGAGGTACGGCAGGCCCCGGCTCCGGACGAACAGCCCGTGGTCGGCGGCTGTGGCGCTGCTCGTGGCTACGCTGCTGGCGTCGACGGTCGCATGGTCGGCGCAACAGGGAGAACGGGCGCCGATGCCGCCCCGGCGTCCAGTGGACTTGCCCGTTTCGGCTCCGCCAAGAGCGCAGGAATCAAAACAGGAATCAAAGCCTGCGGAAGAACCAAAGCCCGTCGAGGCACCTAGCTCCGCTGGGGCCGATGCCCCAGGCCAGGTCCCCGCCGTACAATCCGATCCCTCCTGCCTGGCAGCGCTGATTGCCGCTCATGGCAGCGATGTCCGCGCCGCAAGGCTTGAGCCGATGCCGGAAGCGGCCTGCGCCGTGGTCGAGCCGGTCGTGGTCGAGGCGTTGACGATCGGTGCGGATTCGGATCGACGCAGGGTTGTTCTCCAGCCTGCGGTGACGCTGAGTTGCGCGATGGCGACGTCGGTTGCGCAATGGCTCGAAACCGGCGTTCAGCCCTTGGTGAAAGGCCATTTCTCCCGAGACCTGACGGCCTTGCGCGTTGGCGGGGGGCACGAATGCCGGCGGCGTAACAGATCGGCGAACGGCCTGCTCAGCGAGCATGCGACCGGCCGCGCGCTCGACATTTTCGCCTTCGTGATCACAGAGGGCAAGTCTGGAGAGGGCAAAGCGGGAGACGGCAAGACAGGCAATGGCAAGACTGGCCATGGCAAGAGCGATGGCACGGTCGTCGTCGAGAAACCCGAAGGTGAGCTTCAGCGCCGTTTCCTGACCGCGATCCGCCAATCCGCCTGCGGCGCCTTCATGACCAGCCTCGGCCCGGGTTCGGATGCCGCTCATGCCAACCATCTGCATATCGACATCCAGCAACGCCGTTCCGCCGCGAGCCGCTTCTGTCAGTGAGGGCTAGCGCGTTTTCAAGCGAAGCGAATACCGGTTCGCGTCAAGAAAACGCATTGAAGCAAAATGCTCTATCTCGCTACCGATGCTCCGTCTCAGCCATGAACCGGAGCATCGGCATGTCGGTTGCGACTGGCTCGAGAATCACGGCCATGTCCGGACGCAGGAGCATGTCCGGACGCGCCTGGATGCGTCGGGCAGCGATGAGGTCGAGCGCGAGGTCGCGCTCGAAACCCTGGTCGATCAGGCTCTCCAGTTCCCAGAACGGTGGCATCTCGGCATCGCCGCCGCCGGGGAGGAAGGAGATGTGGATTGCGGCCCGATTCTGGCTCACGATGATCGACCTTCCAAAGGTAGTATGACGCCCAACGCAGGAGACGTTAACCAGTTCCAGCTTGCGCGGAACTGTGCCCGCTATGGGGCGTTTGATGGTCACCTTCATGTCAGGAGCTCCCCGATGATCACACGGCATTCCCGGACCGTCCTTGCTGCTGTTGTCGCGGCAGCCGGCCTTCTGGTTTCAAGCCTGCCTTCATTCGCGCAGTCGGGGCCGCGAGCCGGCCGCCTGACCTGCAACATCGGCAGCGGCATCGGTCTGATCGTCACCTCGCAGCGCCCGATGAACTGCAGGTTCACGCCACGCCGCGGGCCGGCTCAGCGTTATGTCGGCATCGTCCGCAATTTCGGGCTCGACCTCGGCGCCATCCGCAGCAGCACCATGTCCTGGCGCGTCTACGGCCCTTATGCCCGCGCCCCGCTCGGCGCGTTGTCGGGCCGCTATGTCGGTGCGACCGCCGGTGCTTCTGCGGGCGTCGGAGGCAGCGCGAACCTGCTGGTCGGAGGCAATGATAACGAGGTGACGCTGCAGCCCTTGTCCCTGCAGGGCTCGCGCGGCGTCAATGTCGCGCTCGGTGTGACCGGCTTCGAGCTGTCGCTGGCCCCCTTGCAGCGCCGCCGCCGCTAGGGCAACGGCAGCGAAAAGAACAATTCGCTAACCTTGTTGCGGCAAATTGAGTCGCATTTGACGAGGTTTCGGCGTCGTACCCATCCCGCCCCGGAACTTCGCAACCCCTTCAACGTTCTCCTGCCAAGACGTTTCGAGGGTTCAAGTAGGAAAGGCGGCAGGGTACAATGTCTGATATCCGCGTCCTGATCGTAGAAGACGACCCGTTTATCGCCATGGACATCGAGTTGGCCGTGGCCGATCAGCTTGGCGCTAAGGCCGAGTTGATCGTTGTCGAGTCCGTCACGCAAGCGCGCCGCATCGCGACGGCGAAGCTGTCCTGCGCGCTGCTCGACATCGATGTCGTCGGTGGCAAGACCTTTGATGTCGCAGAGAATCTGCTGCGAAACGGGACACCCTTCGCCTTTGTCTCGGGTTCGACGCCGAGTGACGTGCCGGAAACGCTGCGCACTGTTCCGTTTCTCCGCAAACCGTTTTCGACCTACGAAATCGCGAGTTTCGTATCGCAGGCCGTGGCTGCGGCGCAAAACCCGTAAAAGAGCAGGCGGACAAATGACGAGCAGGGCCGCCGTCCCAATCGGGCGGCGGCTTCGTTTTGTGGATATGGGTTTACGAGACCGCGCTCTTGCGCTCAGGGCGCCTTGAGCACCAGGCGGTTGCCCCAGGGGTCGGCGATCGAGGGGCCAAGCGGAGTCTCGGCGCCGCCCGCAGCCAGCAACCGCTCGCGCATCGCCTCGAAATCGGCCGCGTCTCTCGCGATCAGCTCGAAGCCGTCCAGCCCGGCTTGCCCGGCCTGTCGCGGCACAGCGCCCCGGCTGTTCCAGACGTTCCCTGCGATATGGTGGTGGTAGCCACCACTGGCCATGAAGCTTGCGCCGGGATAGCGGACCATCAGATCGAAGCCGAGAACTCCGACATAGAAGCGCTCGGCCTCGGCCGTATCGCCGACGCAGAGATGGATATGGCCCATCCGGGTTCCGCTCGGCATGCCCGCATAAACCCCGGGCCGCGCCTGCGCGAGCAGGGCGTTCAGATCGAGACGGTCGGTCGCCATCTTGATCGCGCCATCGCGGCGTGGCCAGTCGGCGCGCGGACGGTCGCGATAGATCTCGATGCCGTTGCCTTCCGGATCGGACAGATAGAGCGCCTCGCTGACGAGATGGTCCGAGGCGCCTTCAAGCGGGATGCGCGTCGTGGCGGCATGGGCGGTCCAGTCGGCGAGATCGGCGCGCGACGGCAGGAGGATCGCCAGATGAAACAGGCCGGCGGGCGAGGTCGGCCGTGTGCCGCCCTGTTCGAGCCGCACGAGCACCTCGCCATCGACGCCCAGCGCCGCGAAGCCGGCGCCCTGTTCGATCAGGCCGAGCCCGATGCTGTCGCGGTAGAACGCGGTCAGACCCGCAACGTCATCGACGCGCAGCGTCACCGCGCCGATATGGAAGGGCGCGTCGAGCGCCTCCAGCTTGACGGGCGTGGCGGTTGTGCTGTTCTCGACCGCAAGCATCGCAGTCTCCATCTCTTCGCGGCCTCGAGGCCGCACGCCGAATAGATGGCGTTCCTTGTCCGGCTTGTCTCCCCCGGCGCCCGCAAGCGTTCGATTGCAGCATCGCAATCCCGGTGAGCGATCACCTGTCGTCACATCTTGGCTGGGTCGGGCCTGTCGATAGCGAAATGGGCGAACCAGGGTGCTTCCGCGCCGCCGATCAGCGCGCCGATGATGCGCGAGGCGAGGAAACTGAAGGTGATGCCGTTCCCGCCATAGCCATAGGCTGCGAGCATGCGCGGCCGGCCCGGCACGCGCCCGATCAGCGGCAGGCCGTCGGCCGTCTGCCCGAAGGCGCCCGACCAGGCATGGCCGAGCGTGGGTTCAGCGCCGGGAACAAGCGCGCGCAGCTTGCCAAGCAGGGCGTCGGTCTTCTCCGGCCCCAGCGCCTTGCGCCGGTCGGGGTCGTCGCTGTCCTCGTCCTCGCCGCCGATGATGATGCGGCCATCGACGGTCGTGCGGCAGTAGACATAGTCGTCCGACGCCTCCCAGACGAGCGCGGGGCCGGGCCAGAGCACCGATGGCGGCTGCGGCAGGGTCGCGAGCGCCCAGCTCGAGGCGACGCGATGCAGTTCGCTCCTCACGCAGTCGGGCATGACATAGCCGGTCGCCAGCACGACATGGCCCGCCTCGATCGTCCGGCCGCTCGCGAGCTGCACGACCGCGCTGCGCGGTGTCGAATCATAGGAAATGGCCTCGTCCCGGACCAGCCGCGCGCCGCGCCCCGCCGCGACACGCAGAAGCGCATGGCAGAGGCTCAAGGGATCGGCCTCGGCCGAGCCCGGCGAGACGATCGCGGCAGCGCGGTCGAAGCCGAAGCTGCCCAGCAGCGTCGCATGGTCGAGCAGCGCGCCCGGCAGCCCGGCCTTCTCGCGCAGCGTCCATTCGTCCAGCAACTCGCGCGGTCCGACATCGCCGGCCGCAAGGTAGACGGTGTCGCGGGCCAGGAAGGCGCAGCCCAGCTCCAGCTGCGAGACCCGCTCGCGCAGACCCGCGACAGCCTTGAAGCTACGCTGGTAGACGTCGGCCGCCTTGTCGAAGCCGTAGAGCGTCGTCAGCCGGCGCAGCGGCAGGTCTATCTCCCATTGCAGCATCGCGGTGCTGGCGGCGGTGCTGCCGAACCCCTCGCGCTCGCGATCGACCAGCACGACGTCATGGCCGAGCGCGGTCAAATGTTCTGCCGCGAGCGCGCCGGTGATGCCTCCGCCGACGATGGCCACGTCGCAGCGGATGTCGACCTCGAGACCTTCGCTCGCGGGTCGCGGCGGGCCGGCCAGCCAGGGGCTTTTCCCGGTCCGCAGATCTTCGTGGCGCGTGCTGTCGGGGTCGAGCATGACGGGAGCTTCCTCGGTCGCGCGGGATGGGAAAGGCGTCCGGGCGCGACGGACGTGGCCAATGCTGGTGGAAGGTCCGTCAGGCGGCGGGAGGGCTGACCCGGTCGGCCATCGTGGCGCCACGCATGCCGAGCGGCTTCGGTTGTCCGGTCGTCGTGTCATGCGCCGTCTGGTGTTCGAGCTCGGCGTTGAGCTCCGCGCCGCCGAGCACGATCATCGCCGACAGCCAGAGCCAGGTCATGAAGACGACGACGGTGGCGAGCGAGCCATAGGTCGCGGTGTAGTTGCCGAGCGTTCCGACATACCAGGAGAAGGCCCAGGAGGCGGCCGCCCAGAGCACGGCAGCGGCGACGGCGCCCGGCATCACCCAGACGAAACGCGCCCGCTTGCGACTCGGCCCGATCCAGTAGAGGCAGGCGATGGAGAGCGTCGCGATGACGAAGAATGAGGGCCAGCGCACGAGGCGGATCAGCCGCTCGAGCTCATAGGCGAACGGGAACAACGCCGTCACCACGGGCAGGCTGGCGATGACGACGAGCGCCGTGACCAGCAGCACCACGCCGCTGATCGTCGTCGCCAGCGAGATGACATTGAGCTTCAGGAAGCTTCGCTTCTCCTGTTCGCGATAGATGATGTTGAGCGCGTCGAACACCGCCTTCACCGCCGCATTGGCCGACCAGGCAGCCACCAGGAAGCTGATCAGGAAGGTCAGCGACAGGGCCGAGACGTTCTGGCTCGCCAGCCGCATCGCCTGCTCGTGGATCAGTTCGCGCGCGGCCTGCGGGAAGACCGTCGTCACCGCGTCGAGTTGCTCGGCGATCGTCGCCGGATCGGTGAGGTAGCGGTAGATCGTGACGAGCAGCGAGAGCGCCGGCACCAGAGACAGCAGTGTAAAGAAGGCGACGGCGCCGGCGAGCGAACTGATCCGGTTGTCGGCGACATTGCCGGCGAAGCGCAGCAGCACGTCCTTCCAGCCGAGCCAGGGCATCTCCAGCGGCGTTTGCGCCATACGGCCTCGCGCCGCCTCGCGCTTGCGACGCGACAGCCGGCTCGTGACGGCTTCAGCGACATAGCCCAGCGCCACGCCCGCGCCGGCCGCACCCGTGATCCGTTTCAGGAGGGACATTCAGGACCGTCTCCACTGCCGCGTCCAGCTTCGCTGCGGCAGCACCGCGAGGCAACGGCAAGCCGGCCCGAATGTTCCCGCAACCCGGCCGGCGAGCCGGTTTTAGCCGATCATTAACCTTAATGCTTTCTGATCAGGACCATAAGCGCTGCGCCCGCGAGCGCAGCAGGCAGTTTCGTTCAGGCGTAGAGGCAACCGCGATGGCAACGCATTCCAAGGTCGGCCTGGCTAGCCTTCTCGCCCTGTGCGGCAGCCTGCTTTCGATGGCTCCGGCGGGCGCGGCCGACATGCCTTCGTCCCGGTTGCTCCCGCCCGCGCCGGCCTTGCCCGCCTTTTACTCCTGGACAGGCGTCTATCTCGGCGTCCATGCGGGCTACTCCTGGGGGCAGGACCGCACCCTCTTCGCCGATACGCTCGGGCGCGCCTTCAACGGCGCGGCCTTCCGCCAGAGTTCCGATTCCGCGCTTGGCGGCGCGCATGCCGGCTTCAACTACCAGGCGGGCAGCATCGTCTTCGGCATCGAGGGTGACATCGAGGCGCTCGACGCTGGCGAAACCTTGATCGCGCCGGGTATCGCGGCGCGGGTCAAGCGCGACTGGCAGGCCTCGCTGCGCGGCCGGGTCGGCTTCGCGCTGGACCGTTTCATGATCTACACCACCGGTGGCGCCGCCTTCACCGACTTCGACTATCACCTCCAGAGTGCCGCGACGGGCCTGGCGGAAAGCGCGGACCGCTCGAAGACCGGCTGGACCGCCGGCGCCGGCGTCAACTTCGCCTATACCGACAACCTCATTCTCGGCGCCGAATACCGCTACACCGATTTCGGCAAGGTCAACCAGGCCGGGCGCGGCCCGCTGCTCGGCCTGACGGTTCGCCACGAGCCGACGACGCACGCGCTTCGCGCCAGCCTCGCCTACAAGTTCTGAGATCGCGTCAAAAGCCGGTGCGCTGGCGGATCGCGGCGGCCAGCGTGCCGTCGTCGAGATAATCCAGTTCGCCGCCGACCGGCACGCCATGGGCGAGCCGGGTGACCTTCAGCGGCAGATGCGCCAGCAGATCGGTGATGAAATGCGCCGTGGTCTGGCCGTCGACGGTGGCGCTGAGCGCCAGGATGATCTCCTTCACCGCCGGGTCCGAGGCACGCGCCACCAGCGAATCGAACGACAGATGCTCCGGCCTGACGCCGTCGAGCGCCGACAGCACCCCGCCCAGCACATGATAGCGGCCCGGCACCGCGCCCGAACGCTCCAGCGCCCAGAGATCGGAGATGTCGGCGACCACCACGAGCAGCCCGTCGTCGCGGCGCGGATCGCGGCACAGCGAACAGGGATCGCTGGTGTCGATATTGCCGCAGGTCGAGCAGACCACGATCCTCTCCCTGGCCACGGCCATCGCCTCGGCCAGTGGTCCCAGCAGGGCTTCGCGCTTCTTGACGAGATGCAGCGCGGCACGCCTGGCCGAACGCGGGCCCAGGCCCGGCAGCTTGGCGAGCAACTGGATCAGCCGCTCGATCTCGGGGCCGGCGATGGCGCGGGACATGTTCTACCCTGTCATTCCGGGGCGGCCGCAGGTCGAACCCGGAACCCACGACCGGGCGAGCCACACCTGACGTCTTGTCGGGACCGGAATCACCCGGTCGTGGGTTCCGGGTTCTTCGCTGTGCGAAGCCCCGGAATGACGGGCTGACGTCAAAACAGCTTCATGCCGGGCGGAATCGGCAGGCCCTTGGTGATCTCGGCCATGCGCTCCTGCATCACGCGGTCGGCGCGGGTGCGGGCATCGCTGCTGGCGGCGACGATCAGGTCCTCGAGGATCTCGCGCTCGTCGGCCACCATCAGGGCCGGATCGATCTTGACGCCCTTGAGCGCGCCCTTGGCGGTCATCGTCACCGTGACCATGCCGCCCCCGGCCGCGCCCTGGACCTCGATCTCGTCGAGTTCGGCCTGAACATTGGCCATCTTCTGCTGCATGTCCTGCGCCTGCTTCATCAGGCCCATGATGTCGCGCATCGCGTCTCGTCTCCCAATTATGTACTTCGGAAAATCCGGGATGTCAGAAATCGACGCTGTCGAAATCGGGTTCGCTGTCGTCGAAGAGCGGCTCGCCGTCCGGCAGGTATTCGTCTTCCACGGCCGCTGTCGCGGGCGTGTCCGCCTCGGCGGCGCGCGGGTCGCGGACATCGACGATGCGCGCGCCCGGAAAGCGCTCCAGCACCGCCCTCACGGCCGGGTGCGAGGCGGCGTCGCTCTCGCGCTGGCCGCGCGCGGCCTCGACCTGCTCGCGCAAGGTCGCTCCGCCCTCGGTGTTGACCACGGCGACCATCCAGGTCTGCCCGGTCCACTCCTTGAGACGGCGCGAGAGATCGGTCGCGATCGTGCGCGAACTGCCGGCGTTCAGCGCGAACTCGATCCGCCCCTGCTCGAAGCGAACGGGGCGGACATCGCGCTCCAGCGCAAGCTTCAACGTGATGTCGCGATGCTGCGAGGCGAGCGCGACGACATCTTCGAGCGAGGCCACCATCACGGCCGGCTGCGCCTGGGCGCGCGGCGCGGAGGCCGGCATCGGATTGGCGCTGGCCAGGATCGGCCTTGCCGCCAGCGCCGTATTGCCGCCGCCCGAGGGCGGGCGCGGCGCCGATGAGCCGCCATAGCCTGAACCGCCGCTCTGGCCCGAAGGCATGGCACTGGGGCCGTCGCGCAGCATCCGCAGCGCTTCGTCGGGCGTCGGCAGGTCGGCGGCATGGGCCAGGCGCACCAGCACCATTTCGGCGGCCATGATCGGCCGGTCGGCCTGCTTCACCTCGCTGAGGCCCTTGAGCAGCATCTGCCAGGCGCGGGCCAGGATGCGGATCGACAGGCGCTGGGCGAAGTCGCCGCCGCGCACGCGCTCGGCCTGGGCGAGGCTGTTGTCCTTGACAGCATCGGGCACGAGCTTGAGGCGCGTCACCAGATGGGTGAATTCGGCGAGATCGGTCAGCACCACCACCGGGTCGGCGCCGGCATCATATTGCGCCCTGAGTTCGCCCAGCGCGGCCGCGATGTCGCCCTTCATCACCGCCTCGAACAGGTCGATGACGCGCGCCCGGTCGGCCAGACCGAGCATCGAGCGGACATCCTCCAATGTGATCGTGCCCGCAGCATGGGCGATGGCCTGGTCGAGGATCGAGAGCGAGTCGCGCACCGAGCCTTCGGCGGCACGAGCGACGGCCGCAAGCGCCTCGTCCTCGGCCTCGACATTCTCCGCCTTGCAGATGCCCGACAGATGCGAAACCAGAAGGCCTGCGTCGACACGGCGCAGGTCGAAGCGCTGGCAGCGCGACAAGACCGTCACCGGCACCTTGCGGATTTCGGTCGTGGCGAAGATGAAGCGCGCATGCGGCGGCGGCTCCTCCAGCGTCTTCAGGAACGCATTGAAGGCGCCGGTCGAGAGCATGTGCACCTCGTCGACGATATAGACCTTATAGCGGGCCGAAACGGGCGCGTAGCGCACCGCGTCGTTGATCTGGCGGATGTTGTCGACGCCGTTGTTGGAGGCGGCATCGATCTCCTGCACGTCGATGTGCCGGCCCTCGATGATCTCCTTGCAGTGGACGCCGAATTCCCTGAGATCGGTCGTCGGCCCGCCACCGCCATCGGGCGTCTGGTAGTTCAGGGCGCGGGCGAGAATGCGCGCGGTCGTGGTCTTGCCGACGCCGCGCACGCCGGTCAGCATCCAGGCCTGCGGGATGCGCCCGGCCGCAAAAGCGTTGGTGAGGGTCCGCACCATCGCATCCTGGCCGATCAGGTCGCCGAAATGGGCCGGACGGTATTTGCGGGCCAGCACGCGGTAGGGCGAGACGGCTGTCGGCGCGGCCATGGCGGCCGAAGCAGCGGGCGCCGGGTCGAAACCGGCAAAGCCCGGCTCGTCATCGGGAGGGCTTGCGTGCGTGTCGTCGCTCATCGGTCTGGTTTGGCGGTTCGCCGCGCGGGGGTCAACGCCCCTTTGGCGGTCGGGCGGCGCATGCGCGCGCAAAGGTGGGAGGCTGGACGAAGACCCGTTCGGTCTCGTTAGGGCTGCTTCCTTCCGGATCTGACCCGGTTGGCGAGTGAGACGTCCCTCGCCAACCTCCCGGGCGCTATATCGGGGATAAGGACGCCGAGCGCAAGCGCGCCTGCGGCGTCAGCCCGCCAAAAAACGCCGCGAAGCTTCGTCGCAGGGCCCCTTGGCCGCGACTTCGGCATTGACTTGGATCGGGTCATCCGCCATAAGCCCGCGACTTGCGCAGCCCTCGGGGTGGCGCGGAACCTTTCGCATGACAGGCTCGGTCGGCCACGCTTTCCCCGGAAAGCTGCGGCGGCCACGCTGACAAGGCCCCGGAGACGGACGATGAAGAGAACCTATCAACCCAGCAAGCTGGTTCGCAAGCGCCGCCACGGCTACCGTGCCCGCATGGCGACGACCGGCGGCCGCAAGGTCATCGCCGCTCGCCGGGCTCACGGCCGCAAGAAGCTTTCGGCCTGAGCAACAGGCGCGTGACCTTCGCGCGCCTTTTCCGGAAGACTGGCCAATCGCCATGCGCCTCGCCCGTCTGACGCAACGCAAGCAGTTTTTGGCGGCGGCCGATCAAGGCCGCCGTTTTCGTTCGTCCGCATTTACCGTCCAGGTCCTCGATGCACCCGTGCGCGAAGCCGATGGAGGCGATGCGCGCGAGCCTGACGGTCTGCGCCTTGGGCTGACGGCGTCGCGCAAGGTCGGCAACGCCGTCAAGCGCAACCGCATCCGCCGGCGCCTGCGCGTCGCGGCAGCAGAGGCGCTGGCGTCCCAGTCGAGCCGGCCCTGCGACGTCGTCATCGTCGCGCGTCCCGAGACCCTCACCACCGGTTTCCGCGTGCTCGTCAGCGAACTGTCCATCGCGATCGAGCGCGCCCGGCCGCAGGGGCAGGGCCGCAAGGTTCGCTCCGGCAAGGCCCGTCCGGCCCAGGTCAACGCGGCCAAGCCGAGCGTCCGCGGCGGCGACGCCGCACCCCAATCCTAGAGCAACTGAATCCCTAAAGCCCGACGGGGCGTCAGCGAGATCTGTTTCCGATCATGATGAAAGAAGACAATCGCAACCTGCTTCTCGCGATCACGCTCTCGGTGGTCATTCTGCTCGGCTGGCAGTATTTCTACGCCAAACCGCAGATGGAGAAGCAGCAGCAGATCGCGCAGCAGAACCAGCAGGCGCAGAGCCAGCCGGCTCCGGGAACGGGCGTCGCGCCCGCACCTTCGACCGTGCCGGGCCAGGCAGCTACGACGGTTCCCGGCGCGGCTCCCGCGGCAGCCGTCGCCGCGACGCGCGACCAGGCCCTGGCCGCCGGTCCGCGCATCCGCATCGACACGCCCAGGGTCGCCGGCTCGATTTCGCTGACCGGTGCGCGCATCGACGACATCTCGCTCAAGGCGTTCCGCGAGACGGTCGATCCCAACAGCCCGATCATCGTCCTGCTCTCGCCGCTGGGTGGTCCCAATGGCTATTACACCGATTTCGGCTGGGTCGCCGGGCCCGGCGCAAGCGTGCCGCTGCCGAACGCGGCGACCGTCTGGACGCCGGACTCGCAGGTGCTGACGCCGGCCAAGCCGCTGACCCTGACTTGGGACAACGGCCAGGGCCTGCTTTTCCGCCGCATCGTCACGGTCGACGAGAACGCGATGTTCCAGGTCAAGGATGAGGTCGAGAACAAGGGCGGGGCCGCTGTAACGCTGTTCCCCTATGCGCAGGTCGTGCGTCACGGTCGCCCGCCGACGCTCGGCTATTACGTTCTGCATGAGGGCCTGATTGGCGTTCTCGGCGAACAGGGCCTCCAGGAATTCACCTACGACCATGTCGACAAGGAGCCTCTGCTGGCGCCCGGCACCAATGGCCGCGTCTGGAAGGATGTCGTCGGCGGATTCGTGGGGATCACCGACAAGTACTGGGCGGCGACCGTCGTGCCGGACCAGTCGCGTAAGTACGAGGGCCGCTTCTCCTCGGTGCAGACCGGTGCTGCCCGGACGTACCAGGCCGATTTCCTGGCTGAAGCCGTGACCGTCGCCCCCGGCGCCGGTGCCTCGAGCACGGCGCGCCTGTTCGCGGGCGCCAAGGAAGTCGCCGCCATCAACGGCTATGAGCAGAACCTCGGCATCAAGCGCTTCGACCTGCTGATCGACTGGGGGTGGTTCTACTTCATCACCAAGCCGATGTTTTTCCTGCTCGACTGGATCTTCAAGCATGTCGGCAATTTCGGCGTCGCGATCCTGATCGTCACGCTGCTGCTCAAGGGCGTCTTCTTCCCGCTCGCCAGCAAGTCCTACGCCTCGATGGCGAAGATGAAGGCGATGCAGCCGGAGATGCTGGCGCTGCGCGAGCGCTATGCCGACGACAAGATGAAGCAGCAGCAGGCTCTGATGGAGCTGTACAAGACCCAGAAGATCAATCCGCTCGCCGGCTGCTGGCCGGTGCTGGTGCAGATCCCGGTGTTCTTCGCGCTTTACAAAATCCTGTTCATCACCATCGAGATGCGGCACGCGCCGTTCTTCGGCTGGATCCGCGACCTCGCGGCGCCCGATCCGACGAACCTGTTCAACCTGTTCGGCGTCCTGCCCTTCACGCCGCCGTCGATGCTGCATCTGGGCCTGTGGCCGATCATCATGGGCGTCACGATGTTCGTGCAGATGAAGATGAACCCGGAGCCGCCGGACCCGGTGCAGAAGATGATGTTCACCTGGATGCCGGTGTTCTTCACCTTCCTGCTCGGCTCGTTCCCGGCCGGCCTGGTGATCTACTGGAGCTGGAACAACCTGCTCTCGGTGACGCAGCAGGGCTACATCATGCGAAAGCACGGCGTGAAGATCGAGCTGTTCGACAACATCAAGGGCATGTTCGGCAAGAAGCCGGACCCGGCCGTGCCCGCGCCGGGCAAGCCCGCCAACAGCAACAAGAAGTGAAGGAGCAAAGGGCGGGATCTTCCCGCCCTTTGCCTTTGAGAGCCGATGCCGCTTCCAGACCCGCTCACCCGCCATCCCATCCCCGGCTGGAAGGGCACCGCCTTCCTGAAGGCGATCGTCGATCACCCGGGGATCGAGGTCGGCGACTACAGCTATTATGACGACTCGCGCGGCCCCGAGCATTTCGTCGCCCGTTGCGTGCGCTACCATTTCGATTTCATCGGCGACCGGCTGATCATCGGCAAGTTCGTGGCGATCGCTCAAGGCGCCCAGTTCGTCATGAACGGCGCCAACCACCCGATGGGCGGCTTCTCGACCTATCCCTTCCAGATGTTCGGCATCGAGGGCGCTCCCGATGTCACCGGCCACCCCCATCGCGGCGATACCGTCGTCGGCAATGATGTCTGGATCGGCCGCGAGGCGGTCATCATGCCCGGAATCACCATTGGCGACGGCGCCATCATCGGCACGCGCGCGCAGGTGGTGAAGGACGTGCCGCCCTATTCGGTCGTCGTCGGCAATCCCGGCCGCGTGGTCAGGATGCGCTTTCCCGAGGAGCTCGTCGCCGCGCTGCTTTCGATCCGCTGGTGGGATTGGGACGCCGACAAGATCGCGCGCAATATCGCGGCGATCGCGGGCGCCGACATCGACGCGCTGCGCGCGGCCGTGTAGGCGTAACCACCATGACCACGAGCACCACGACCCCCTTCACCGAAGACGAGATCGAATCCGCGCGCAAGCTCTTCGAGGGGCCGTGGGATTTCGTCTGGGCTTCGACCCATATCGACGATCTCCCGTCGATGGTCGGCCACGAGATCGCCTTTGCCGGCCGCTCCAATGTCGGCAAATCGAGCCTGATCAACGCCGTCACGCGCCGAAACGCGCTGGCGCGCACCTCGCACACGCCGGGCCGGACCCAGCAGCTCAACTTCTTCCGCCAGGTCGGCGGCGACGAGCGCCTGACGATCGTCGACATGCCGGGCTACGGCTATGCCGCCGTCGGCCGGGCCAAGGTCGCCTCCTGGACCAACCTCATCCACAACTACCTGCGCGGCCGGCCCAATCTGATGCGGGTCTATCTGCTGATCGACGCCCGCCACGGCCTCAAGGACGTCGACACCGCCGTGCTGGAGACCCTCGACAAGGCCGCGATGTCTTATCAGGTCGTGCTGACCAAGGGCGATGCGCTCAAGCCCGCCGACCAGCAGTTCATGCGCGAGGCGACCTATGACGAGATCAAGCGCCGCCCGGCCGCCTTTCCCGAGGTGCTGCTGACCTCGAGCGAGACGGGTCTTGGCATCCCCGAGCTGCGCGCCGCTGTCGGGCGCGTGCTATTGGAGCGCAGCTGACCCGCGCGACACCGTCGGCCCGGCCACCAAATCTTTACATCGGCCTTGCAAGGTGGCGTCCACGCCGCAGTGGCGGCCCGGGCCTGATGCCCCAGCCGCGCGGGCGGGCCGGGGGAGCCTTGATGTCGTCTTTGATCCGTATCCGTTCGTTCGTCGCGCTGTTGGCGACGACCTTGGCGCTCAGTCTTCCGGCCAAGGCCCAGCAGGCCTCTCCGGCTCCTGCGGCGCAGGCGGCGCCGATCAAGGTCTCTACAGGCGTCCAGTACGAACTGATCGGGCGATGGGACGTCGCCAAACTCAACCAGATCCTGACGACCGACACGCCGAAATTCGCCGGCGTCACCGTCGCCTATACCCCGGCGCGCAACGCCGTGAAGCTCTACCGCGTCAGCTATCCGTCGGTCGTGCCCGAGCAGGGCAACCGGCCGATCGCCGCCACGGGGCTGCTGGCGGTGCCCGACACGGCCGACACCTTCTTCCCGATGGTCTCCTACCAGCACGGCACCGTTTACGGGAAAGAGCAGGTCCCCTCCTTCCCCGAGCAGTCGCCCGAGACGCAGCTGATGATCGCCCAGTTCGCGGGCCAGGGCTACCTCGTCACCGGCGCCGACTATTTCGGCATGGGAGCCTCGAAGGAGCCGGAAGGCTATCTCGTCAAGGGCAGCCACCAGCAGGCGACCTATGACATGCTGGTCGCCAGCCGCGCCGTGCTCGCCGATCTCAAGCTCGCCGACAGCAAGCTCTTCCTCAGCGGCTGGTCGCAGGGCGGCTTCGTCACGCTCGCCATGCTGGAAAGGCTCGAGGCCGTCGGCATGCCGGTCAAGGCGGCAACCACCGCCAGCGCGCCCGCCGATGCCTTTGCCGCCTTCAACGGCTTTCTCAACTTTCCGCGCAAGATCGACGCGAACTGGATCACGACGATCTTCATCCTCAACGTGTTCTCCTTCGAGAACTACCACAACATCCCCGGCCTCGCTCGCGCACTGCTGACCGACGAAACCTACGAAATCTCGCGCAAGGCCTATCTGCGCGAACCTTTCGATCAGAACGCCGTGCCGACGGACCTGCGCAAGCTGATCCGGCCGGAGTATTTCGATCCGCAGTTCTTCGCCAACTCGGCCTATGGGCGCCTCGTGGCCCAGACCAGCGCCTATCGCTGGCTGATCAAGACCCCCGTGCGGACCTATTATGGCCTGACCGACGAGGCAATCCGCATCGAAATCGGCCAGCTGCCGATGACCTATCAAAAGGCGATCGGCAACGACAAGGTCGAGGCTGTCCCGACCGGCGACACCAGCCATCGCGGCACCTTCGTTACCGCCGTGCCGCAGTGGAAGGCCTGGTTCGACGGGCAGTAAGGCGCACGACGCGTCACCGGGACGCTGCCGCTCCCGCTTGACGGGCGCGGCGGAGCCCCGCATCCAGCCTGCGCGCCGTTGCCTTGCCGCGACGCGCAGGCGAGGAGCGCATGATGACCGCAGCGAAGATTCACCTCACCTTGGCTGCGCTGATGGGGCTGGCCGGCGTTGCGCTGCTCGCAGCCGCGGCCCATGTCACCGGCACGACCAATGTCCAGACGGCCGGGCAGATGCTGCTGTTCCACGCGCCGCTGGTCTTCGGCGCGACAGTCGCCCGCAAGGCCGGCTTCCTGGCCGATCTCATGGGGCGCATCGCGCTCTCGCTCATCATCGCCGGCGTCCCGCTCTTCGCCGCCGATCTCTCCCGGCGGGGCTTTTCCAGCGAGGCGCTGTTCCCCCGCGCCGCCCCGATCGGCGGCTTCCTGATGCTGGGCGGCTGGCTGGTGCTGGCGGTGTCGGCGCTGTTTGCAAAGCGGACCTGATGCGGCTTCCTCCCCGCCCGATCTTCAGCTAGAAGCCGCACCCGGCGCGCCTGCCTCGCGCGCCGTCGCGGAGCTTCGACCGATGATCAACCTCCCCCATCTGACGCCGTCGCAAGCCGCCGACCTGCTGGTTCAGGCGCTGCCCCACATGCAGCGCTATGATCAGGAGATCATCGTGATCAAATATGGCGGCAACGCCATGGGCGACGCCGCGACCGCCGAGGACTTCGCCGAGGACATCGTGCTGCTCGAGCAGTCTGGCCTGAAGCCCGTCGTCTGCCATGGCGGTGGGCCGCAGATCGCCCGCATGCTCGGCAAGCTCGGCATCCAGTCGGAGTTCAAGCAGGGCCTGCGCGTCACCGATGCCGCGACCGTCGACGTCGTCGAGATGGTCCTGGCCGGCTCGGTCAACAAGGAGATCGTCGGCTACATCTCCCGCGAGGGCGGCAAGGCGATCGGGCTGTGCGGCAAGGACGGCAACATGGTCACCGCCCGCAAGGTGACGCGCACCATCGTCGATCCCGATTCGAAGATCGAGGAGGTGCTCGATCTCGGCTTCGTCGGCGAGCCCGACAAGGTCGATACCTCGGTGCTCGATTCCGTGCTCAAGGCCGAGCTGATCCCGGTGCTGGCGCCGGTCTGCTCGGCGGCCGACGGCCAGACCTACAACGTCAACGCCGACACCTTCGCGGGCGCCATTGCGGGCGCACTCAACGCCAAGCGCCTGCTGCTGCTGACCGACGTTCCGGGCGTCCTGACCAAGGACAAGGTGCTGATTCCCGAGCTCACGGTGGAAGAATGCCGCCGCCTGATCGCCGACGGCACGATCTCGGGCGGCATGATCCCGAAGATCGAGACCTGCATCTACGCGCTGGAAAAGGGCGTCGAGGCGGTCGTCATCCTCGACGGCAAGGTGCCGCATGCCGTGCTGATCGAGCTCTTCACCGATACGGGTTCGGGCACGATCATCCGGCGTTGAGCTGGATGAACGACCCAGTGCCGTCATTCCCGGTCTCCGCTTCGCTGCGCCCGGAATGACGGCGCGGATGTGATCGGCAATCCGCGTTAACCGCTAGCAGCACTCTTGCATGTCAGGATCGGCTCGCCACATGAGTCCGTCCCATGAACACGCACACTGCCATCGCTGAAGATGTCCCGCCCGTCGCGACCCCGCCGCTCCAGGTCGAGGCCTTCGCGCATGTCGACCACTGGGTCTTCGACCTCGACAACACGCTCTATTCGCATGAGAGCCGGGTCTGGCCGCAGGTCAACCAGCGCATCACCCTGTTCCTGCAGGAGCTGTTCGGGCTCGACGGCCTCTCCTCCCACGCGCTGCGGAACTACTACTACCATCGCTACGGCACGACCCTGAACGGGCTGATGGTCGAGCACGATGTCGATCCCGACGACTTCCTCGATTTCGCCCACGACATCGACCTCAGCCTGCTGGAGCCCGACCCGGCGCTGGGCGCGGCGATCGCGGCGCTGCCCGGACGCAAGCTCATCCTGACCAACGGCTCGGTCGGCCATGCCCGCAATGTCGCCAGCAAGCTCGGCATCTTCGAGCATTTCGAGGACGTTTTCGACATCGTCGCGGCGGGCTTCACGCCCAAGCCGGAGCGCTCGACTTATGAGCTCTTTCTGGCGAAGCACGCGGTCGATCCTGGTCGGGCGGCGATGTTCGAGGATATCGAGAAGAACCTGCTGGTTCCCAGCGCGATGGGGATGAAGACGGTGCTGATCATCCCGCGGACGCCCGATCCCTTCCGCGAGGCCTGGGAGCAGGCTGCGATCGAGGCCGGCCATGTCCATCACGTCACCTCGGACCTGACCGGCTTCCTGACGCCGCTTGGGCGAAGCTGAGGAAGCCTGTTCTTCTTTACGCAGGTCAAACAGGATGATACGCCATCGGTTCGTTATAAAGAACGCTTTGGAGTTTTCATCATGTCGGCATTGGACGGCGGGGCGGTCAGCCTTCACCCTGAGACGCGGCTCGTCCATGCCGGCATCCTGCGGTCGCAGTTCGGCGAGACCTCCGAGGCTCTCTTCCTGACGCAAGGCCATGTCTATGACAGCGCCGAGCAGGCCGAGGCCCGTTTCCTGAACAAGGATCCGGGTTTCCAGTACGCCCGCTTCTCGAACCCCACCGTCGCCATGCTGGAAGCCCGCATGGCCGCCTTCGAGGGCGCGGAAGCCTGCCGCGCGACGGCCACCGGCATGGCTGCGGTCACCGCCGCGATCATGGGTCAGGTCCGCCAGGGCGACCATGTCGTCGCGGCGCAGGCGCTGTTCGGCTCCTGCCGCTATGTCGTCGAGGAGCATCTGCCGCGCTACGGCGTCGCCTCGACGCTGGTCGACGGTACCGACATCGCGGCCTGGCGGGCGGCCGTGACGTCGCAGACCAAGGTCTTCTTCCTCGAAAGCCCGTCCAATCCGACGCTGGAGGTGATCGACATCGCCGCCGTCGCCGCGTTGGCGAAGGAGGTCGGCGCGACGCTGGTCGTCGACAACGTCTTCGCCACGCCGCTTTTCCAGCGTCCGCTGGAACTGGGCGCCGACTGCGTCGTCTACTCCGCGACCAAGCACATCGACGGGCAGGGCCGCTGTCTCGGCGGGCTGATCCTGGCCTCGCAGGCGTTCATCGAGACCCATGTCCAGACCTTCCTGCGCCAGACCGGCCCGGCGATCTCGCCCTTCAACGCCTGGGTGATGCTGAAGGCGCTGGAGACCTTGCCGCTGCGCGTTCGCAAGCAGGCAGAGACCGCCGCGATCGTGGCCGACTGGCTCGTGGCCCAGCCGCAGCTTCCGAAGGTCATCTTCCCCGGCCTGAAATCCCATCCGCAGGCGGAGATCATCGCCCGGCAGATGACGGGACCCTCGACGCTGGTTGCCTTTGAGGTCGCGGGCGGCAAGGCCGGCGCCTTCCGCTTCCTCAACGGGCTGAAGCTGATCCGGATCTCCAACAATCTCGGCGACGCCAAGAGCCTGATCGTCCACCCCGCGACAACGACGCACCAGCGCTTCAGCCCGGAGATCCGCGCCAGCATGGGGATCTCTGAAGGCTTGATCCGCCTCTCCGTCGGCCTCGAACACGCCGACGACCTCGTCGCGGATCTGGCCCAGGCGCTGGCTGGGGTCTGAGGCGCAGGAGGCGTTGCTCTCCGCAACAACCGCGCCGTCATTCCGGGCAAGCAAAGCGCAGACCCGGAATCCATCATAGAGTGCATCGCCCTTCGATGGATTCCGGATCGGCGCCGCTTCGCGGTTTGTCCGGAATGACGGCGTCACTTGGACGAGCAGATGCTCCGCTGAAACGTCGCAGAGCATGGCCTTCGCTTCCCTTGCCTGCTAAAGCCTCGCGAATTGACCGGGAAAAGAGGCCATCATGCGTTCTGGCGAAGTGAAGCGCCGCACCAACGAGACCGACATCGCGGTCTCCCTCATGCTGGACGGCACCGGCAAGGCCGAGATCGCGTCCGGCGTCGGCTTCTTCGACCATATGCTCGACCTCTTTGCCCGCCATTCCCTGATCGACCTGAAGGTCGCGGTGAAGGGCGACACCCAGATCGACGACCACCATTCGGTCGAGGACACCGGCATCGCGCTGGGCGAGGCGCTGAAGCAGGCACTCGGCGACAAGAAGGGCATCCGCCGCTATGCCGACATCCACCTGCCGATGGACGAGACGCTGACCCGCGTCGCGGTCGACGTCTCCGGCCGGCCCTTCCTGGTCTTCCGGACGCGTTTCGAGGCACAGAAGATCGGCACCTTCGACACCGAACTGGTGCGCGAGTTCTTCCAGGCCTTCGCGATGAATGCCGGCATCACGCTGCATGTCGAAACGCTCTATGGCGACAATGCGCACCATATTGCCGAAAGCTGCTTCAAGGGGCTGGCGCGGGCGCTGCGCCAAGCGCTCGAGGTCGATCCGCGCGAGGGCGGCCGCGTGCCCTCGACCAAGGGCGCACTCTGAAGGGGTCGCAGGCATGGCATTCTACACGGTGATGATTCCGCCGCCCGGCTCCGGCGGCCCGCGCGACGAGATCGAGCAGGCAAGGCTTTTGCCCGAGACCTTCACCTGGCCGGCCTTTTTCCTGGGCGGGCTGTGGTTGCTCGGCAAGCGGCTCTGGCTGGCGACGCTGGTTTATGCGCTGCTCTGGGGCGCGCTGTTCTATGCCGCCAGCCAGTTCGGCCTGACGCGCGGAGCGCTGCTGATCTCACATTGGACGATCGCATTGTTTCTCGGGCTGGAGGGCCAGAATCTTGTCGCCCGCAAGCTCGCGCGCCAGGGCTGGCGCCTGGCGGATGTCGTCGAGGCGCGTGATCTGCCGGAGGCGGAGCGGCGCTATTTCGAGCGCGCGCTGGCCGGCGAGGCCGTGCCGCCGCGCCTGCCGGTGCTTTCGCCCGCCCGTGCGCAGCCGGCCGGGCCGATGCCGATCATCGGGCTGTTCCCCGAGGCGCGGGGCCGATGAGCCAATCCGTCGTCATCATCGACTATGGTTCGGGCAATCTGCACTCGGCCGCGAAGGCCTTCGAGCGCGCGGCCTCCGAATCCGGGATCGCCTCCACGATCCGCGTCACCAGCGACACCGATGAGGTCCGCGCCGCCGACCGCATCGTGCTGCCCGGCGTCGGCGCCTTCGCCGATTGCCGCCGGGGCCTCGATGCCGTGCCGGGCATGGTCGAGGTGCTGGAAGAGGTCGTTCGCGGAAAGGGCCGGCCCTTCCTCGGCATCTGCGTCGGCATGCAGCTTTTGGCGTCGCGCGGGCTCGAATACACGGTGACGCAGGGCCTCGGCTGGATTCCCGGCGACGTCTCTCTGATCGTACCGGAAGGCGAGGGGCTCAAGATCCCGCATATGGGTTGGAACACGCTGCAGAAGCAGAAAGAGCACGCCCTGCTCGACGGCATCGAGATGGGCCCCGACGGCCTGCACGCCTATTTCGTCCATTCCTATGCGCTGGTGGCCGAGACGCTCGGCGACGTGCTCGCGGTGACCGACCATGGCGGCCCCATCACGGCGATGGTCGGGCGCGACAACATCGCCGGCACGCAGTTCCACCCCGAGAAGAGCCAGACGCTCGGCCTTAGGCTGATCGCCAATTTCCTGAGGTGGAAGCCGTGATCCTGTTTCCCGCGATCGATCTCAAACACGGCCAGTGCGTCCGCCTGAAGCAGGGCGACATGGACCAGGCGACGGTCTTTAACGACGACCCCGCCGCGCAGGCCGCAGTGTTCGAGGCTCAGGGCTTCCAGTGGCTGCATGTCGTCGATCTCGACGGCGCCTTCGCCGGCAAGCCGATGAATGCCGCTGCCGTCGAGGCCATCCTCGCGCGCGTCGCGTTTCCGGTGCAACTCGGCGGCGGCATCCGCGACATCAAGACGGTCGAGGGCTGGCTGTCGAAGGGCGTCAGGCGCGTCATCATCGGCACGGCTGCCGTGCGCGATCCCGCCTTCGTGCGCGCGGCGGCGAAGGCCTTTCCGGGGCAGGTCGCGGTCGGCATTGATGCGCGCGACGGATACGTCGCGGTCGAGGGCTGGGCCGAGACCTCCGCGCTGGCGGCCGACGATCTCGGCCGGCGCTTCGAGGATGCCGGCGTCGCGGCGATCGTCTACACCGACATCGCCCGCGATGGCATGCTCCAGGGCATCAACTGGGACGGCACGATCGCGCTCGCCAATGCGCTCACCATCCCCGTCATCGCCTCGGGGGGCCTGGCCTCGATGGCCGACATCGAGCGCCTGATGGCGCCCGATGCGGCGATTCTCGAAGGCGCGATCACCGGCCGCGCCCTTTATGACGGGCGCATCGACCCGGGCGCCGCGCTGGAGCGCTTGGCGCGGGCCGCCTGACCTTAGACCTTGCGGATGTTGGTGAAGACCGGCACGCCCTTGAGCATGCCTGTCAGGTTCTTGCGATAGGCCACCGGCTGGAAATACTGACCCGCAGGCACGAAGGGCACGTCCTTCAGCGCCTGGAGCTGGAGATCGCGGGCAATCGTCTTCTGCTCCGTGAGATCGCCGGCCGTCAGCCACTTGTCGCGCAGCGCCTCGATCGCGGGGCTGTCGGGCCAGCCCGTCGCACCCTTGGCGCCATTGGCGCGCAACGGCGTGTTGGTCGCCGGTGTCGCCAGGTCGAGCCCGGACCAGTAGGTTACGTAGCAGCTCCAGCCGCCCTCCTCGACCGGCCCGCGCTTGGCGATGCGCTGGATCACGGTGCCCCAGTCGGCCGGCACGAAATCGACGTTCATGCCGATCTTGCGCATCATTTCGGCTGCGACCTCGCAGACGGCGCTGATTCGCGCGACATCCTGCCCCGACAGGAAGACGACGCGCTCGCCCTTGTAGCCGGCCTCGATCAGCTCCTTCTTGAGGGCGGCATAGTCCGAGGAGGAGCCGATCGCCTCCAGCCCGGCCTCGCTCGCCATCTCGGAGACCGCGCCGAAGAACCCGGTCCGGTCCTTCCAGAGCGAGTTGTCCGCGCCGGCGACGGCCTGCATGCAGTCGGTCTGGTTCAACCCCTTCAGGATGACGCGCCGGATCGCCGGATTGTCGAAGGGCGGCTGCGTATGGTTGAGCCGCACCTGGCCGCACCACCCGAACGGATCCTTGATCTCGACGACGATGTCGCGATTGGCCTTCAGCACCGGCAAAAGGTCGATCAGGGGTTGCTCGACCCAGTCGACGGCGCCCGATTGCAGGGCGGCGGCGGCCGTTGCGGCATCGGGGATCACCTGGAACTCGACACGGTCGAAATGCGCCGTGCGCGGCCCGGCCGTAAAGCTCGGGGTGCCCTGCCGGGGCACATAGCCGGCATGCTTGGCATAGATGTGCCGGGCGCCGGGAACGCGCTCGCCCATGACATAGCTGAACGGGCCGCTGCCGATCGCCTCCGGCACCTGCTTGAACGGGTCGGTCATCGCCAGCCGCTCGGGCATCATCACCGGGATCAGGGAGCTCGGCCGCGCCAGCGCATGCGCCAGCAGCGGGAAGGGTCGCTTCAGCCGGAAGACGATGGTGCGGTCGTCTGGCGCCGCGATCTCGTCGGTGGCCGCCATCACCGCCTGGCCGAAGGCGTCGCGCACGCCCCAGCGCTTGAGGCTGGCGACGCAGTCGCGCGCCAGCACCCTGGTGCCGTCATGGAAGACGAGGCCCGGCCGCAGCGTCATGGTCCAGCGCTTGCCGTCATCCTCGATGACATGGCCCTCGACCATCTGCGGCTGCGGCTGGAGGTTCTCGTCCAGTCCAAACAGTGTGTCGAACACCAGCAGCGCATGGGTGCGCGTCGCATAGGCCGTCGTCCAGATCGGATCGATGATCGCGACATCGGCATAGGGCACGAAGCGCAGGACGTTGTTGCCCTGGCCGAGCGCGAGCCGCGGCGCCGCGATCAGGGCCGAGGCGGCGGCAGAGGTCTTGAGAAACTGGCGGCGATGCACGGGCAAACTCCAGACGGCGGAAGCCCACGCCCAAGCACGGCCCGTGCCAGCGGATGCCGTGACGAGCGTCTTGCCTAAAGCATCGGCAGCGAATGCGGCTTGGGTCCACGTGGAAACGCAGCGTCGATCCTCGCGAGGTCGTCGTCCGTCAAAGCGAGCCGCAGCCCCCCGGCATTGTCCTCGACATGAGAAAGCCGACCAGCCTTCGGAATCGCGAAGACGCTTGGGCGGCGTGTCAGGAAGGCGAGCGCGACCTGGCGGGCGGTGGAGCCATGGGCTGCGGCGACCTCGGCCAGGACCCGGCCGCCAGCACGGTCCGACGTTGGAAAATCGTCATGGCCGAACGGGCTGTAGGCTGTGACCGCGACGCCGTTTCGCTCGCACCATGGAATGACCGCGTGCTCGATCGCGCGTTCGCGCAGATGGTAGAGGACCTGGTTGCAGGCGATCTTGCCTTTGCCCGCAGCCGTCAGTGCCTCGTCGAGATCGTCCTCGTCGAAATTGCTGACGCCCCAGGACAGGATCTTGCCCTCGGCTTTCAGGGACTCGAAGGCGGCGAAGGTCTCCGCGAGCGGATGCGGGCCGCGCCAGTGCAGCAGGTAGCAGTCGAGCCGGTCGGTCTTCAGATGCCGGAGCGAGCGCTCGCAGGCGGCGCGCGTACCGCTTTTCGATGCGTTGTGCGGCAGCACCTTCGATACCAGGAAGGCATCATTGCGCCGGCCGGCGATGGCTTCGCCGATGATCGCCTCGGAGCGGCCGTCGCCATACATTTCCGCGGTGTCGATATGGCTCAGGCCGAGATCGAGCCCGCGCCGCAGTGCCACCACCGCAGCGCGCTTGTCGCCCTGCTCGATATACCAGGTGCCCTGGCCGATGGCGGCGATATCTCGGCCGGTTGCTCCGAATGGCTTCGTCATTATCCGCTCCCTCGGCTGTCGTTGTCAGTTCGATCGGCACGCTTCCAAAAATGTAGAAACATCTCTACATTACAGGCCGTTCTCGTCCACTAGAGGAGGTTTGCCGATGCAGACCACGCTCTCCAGCCGCGAATTCAATCAGGACACCGGCAAGGCCAAGAGGGCGGCACATGACGGCCCGGTGTTTATCACCGATCGTGGTCGGCCCTCGCATGTGCTGCTCTCCATCGAGGATTACCGAAAGCTGTCATCGCAGGGCATGACTCTGGCCGAGGCCATCGCCGATCCCAGGCCGGAAGCGGATTTCGAGTTCGATCCTCCGAGGCTTCGCGGATTCAGCTTCAAGCCGGCTGATTTCGAGTGATGTTCCTGCTCGACACCAATGTGATCTCAGAATTGCGTCGCAAGAACCAGTTCGATGCGAATGTCTACGCGTGGTCGCAGGCCGTTCCCCTCGAGCGACTCTATGTGTCCGTCGTCACGGTGATGGAGATCGAACAGGGAATTCTCCTTGTGGGGCGCCGTGATCATCGGCAGGCCGGCGCTCTCCGATCATGGATGACCGAGCAGTTCCTGCCCCGGTTCGAGGCGCGGGTGCTGGCCTTCGACACCGTTGCCGCTTTACGTTGTGCCGCAATGCATGTTCCCGATCCGAAGCCAGATCGAGACAGCATGATCGCGGCGACCGCGTCCGTTCATGGTCTAACGGTCGCAACGCGAAACGTCAGGGATTTTGAGGCTTGCGGCGTACCCGTCTTCAATCCGTGGCTGTACGCGCCCTGAGGCGCCCTCACGCCGGCAGCGTCCCGTTCGCCGACAGCACCTCGCCGGCGAGATAGAGCGAGCCGCAGATCAGGATGCGCGGCGGGGCGGACCAGTCGCGTGCCGCGATCTCGCGCAGCGCCTGCTCGACCGAGCCTGCGACCTCGGCTGCGAGCCCGGCCGCGCGGGCGAGCCCCGCGACCTCCTCGGCCGGCCGGGCGACGAGCTGGTTCTGGATCGGGACGGCGAAGAGCACCTGCGCCAGCCCCTTGAAATGACCCAGCGTCGCCTTCGCGTCCTTGGTCGAGAGCAGGCCCGCGATCATCACGAGCGGCGCCGGATTGCGGTCGGCGAGATCGGCCATGGCCTGCGCCAGCACGCGGCCGCCATCGGGGTTGTGGCCGCCGTCGAGCCAGAGCTCGGCCCGGCCGGGCACCAGTTCGGCGAGCTTGCCGCGCGCCAGCCTTTGCAGCCGCGCCGGCCAGTCGGCATTCAGCATGCCCTGTTCGAAGGCCCGTGTCGGCAGGCCGCCATAGCCGGCGGCGCGCAGGCCTGCGATCGCGGTGCCGGCATTGACGTGCTGGTGCCGCCCGGCGAGGCGCGGCAGCGGCAGGTCGAGCAGACCGTCGCCATCCTCGTAGACCAGCCGCCCGCCATCCTCGTGGACGGAAAAATCCTGCGCGCCGATCAGGATTTTCGAGGCGCCGACCCGTTCGGCCGCAGCCTCCAGCACGGCTGTCGGCTCCGGTTCCTGCGGTGCGATCACGGCCGGTGCGCCGCGCTTGAAGATGCCGGCCTTCTCGCCCGCGATCTTGGTGACGCTGTCGCCGAGATACTCGGAATGGTCGAGCGAGACCGGCGTCACAACCGTGCAGGCCGGGCTGGCGATGACGTTGGTCGCGTCGAAGCGCCCGCCGAGGCCGACCTCGAGCAGAACCACATCGGCCTGGTGCTCGGCGAAGAGCAGCAAGGCCACCACCGTGGTGATTTCAAAGAAGGTGATCTGATCGCCGGCATTGGCCCGCTCGCAGCGTTCCAGCGCCTCGACCAGCACGGCCTCGTCGACGAAACGGCCGCCGCCCGGGGCGCCGAGCCGAATGCGCTCATGGAAACGCACCAGATGCGGCGAGGTATAGACGTGGACGGAGAGCCCGGCCGCTTCGAGGATCGCCCGCATGAAGGCGATGGTCGAGCCCTTGCCGTTGGTGCCGGCGACATGGATGACCGGCGGCAGACGCTTCTGCGGATCGCCAAGCCGCTCCAGCAGGGTCAGGATGCGGCCGAGCGAGAGATCGATGAGCTTGGGATGCAGCGCCAGGAGGCGCGCCAGCACCGTGTCGGACGAGCCCATGATGCCTCCTGCTTGGCTGCGTCAGATCGCTTCGGCGATGGGGCGCGGCGGCGCGGCGGGGGCGGGTGTGGGTGTGGCGTCGGGTACAGGCTGCTTGGTCAAAAGCCGGCCCAGGCGCGCCAGTGTCTCGGGCAGGTCGTGGCGGTGAACCACCATGTCGACCATGCCGTGATCCTTGAGATATTCGGCCCGCTGGAAGCCCTCGGGCAGTTTCTCACGGATCGTCTGCTCGATCACCCGGGGACCGGCGAAGCCGATCAGCGCGCCCGGCTCGGCGATATGGATGTCGCCCAGCATCGCATAGGAGGCGGTCACGCCGCCGGTCGTCGGATTGGTCAGCACCACGATATAGGGCAGGCCGGCCGCGCGCAGGCGACGCACCGCGACGGTCGTGCGCGGCAGCTGCATCAGGGACAGGATACCCTCCTGCATGCGCGCGCCGCCAGAGGCCGCGAACACGACATAGGGCGTCTTCTTCTCGATCGCGGTCAGCGCGCCCTTGATGAAGGCCTCGCCTGCGGCCATGCCGAGCGAGCCGCCCATGAAGTGGAAATCCTGCACGGCGATGGTCAGCGCGAAGCCCTTGACCCGGCCGTAGCCGACCTTGAAGGCATCTGTCGCGCCGGTCTTGGCGCGGGCATCCTTCAGCCGGTCGATATAGCGCTTCTCGTCGCGAAACTTCAGCGGATCGACGGCGACCTCGGGCAGGGCCACGTCGATCCACTTGCCCTCGTCGAAGGTCAGGCGCAGCCGGTCCTGCGCGGTGACGCGCATGTGGTGGTCGGAGCCGGGGATGACGAAGCCATTCGCCTCGACATCCTTGTGGAAGACCATCTGCCCGGAATCGGGGCATTTGATCCAGAGATTCTCCGGGCTCTCGCGCTTGAACAGAGTCTTGATGCGCGGCCGGACGACTTCGGAAATCCAGTTCATGGAGCGATCCTTACGATTCTGGCGCGGATGGCGGGCGAGGGCTCAAGCCTCAGGCCGCAGCCTTCGCGACCGAGCGGATGCCCGCGGCAAGTTCGCTGACCAGCGAGGTGACAGCGGAAACCGTCTTTTCCGTGGCCTTGCCCTCGGCGTCGAGCGACAGGCGCACGCGCTCGACCAGGGCCGAGCCGACGACGACCCCGTCCGCACCCTTGGCGATCGTGGCGGCATCCTGCGCCGTCTTGACGCCGAAGCCGACGGCTACCGGCAGATCGGTATGGCGCTTGATGCGGGCAACCGCATCGCCGACCGCGTCATAATTGGTGATCGTGCCGCCGGTGATACCGGTCATCGAGACATAGTAGACGAAGCCCGAGGTGTTCTGCAGCACCTTGGGCAGGCGCTTGTCGTCGGTCGTGGGGGTGGCCAGGCGGATGAAGCTGAGGCCGGCGGCCAGCGCCGGCAGGCAGAGCTCGACATCCTCTTCCGGCGGCAGGTCGACGACGATCAGCCCATCGACGCCGGCAGTCCGCGCATCCAGCAGGAAGCGCTCGACGCCATAGACATAGATCGGGTTGTAATAGCCCATCAGCACGATCGGCGTGTCGTGGCCCTTGGCGCGAAACTCCGCGACCATGGCCAGCGTCTTCTTCAGCGTCTGACCGCCATGCAGCGCGCGCTGGCCGGCGAGCTGGACCGGGATGCCATCCGCCATCGGATCGGTGAAGGGCACGCCGAGCTCGATCAGGTCGGCGCCCGCTCCGGGCAGCGCGGCAAGGATCGCGCTCGCGGTCCCGAAATCGGGATCGCCCGCCGTGATGAAGGTCACGAGGGCGGCGCGGCCCTCGGTCGCGCAGGCTTGGAATCGGGCCTGGATGCGAGCCTGGCCGGTGGCTGTCTTGAGATCGGTCATGGCCTGAGCGGTTAGCATGACGGGCGCGGGCTGGCGAGAGGGTTGCGCGAGGGGATGCTTGCGCCCAGGCGCGGGCTGCGTCACATCGCGCGCACGATGCGCACTTTCGACACCCCGCTTCCGATCGACGCCGTCCTCGGCGATCTCGCTGCTGCGTTGCGCGCGAAGCCGAATGCCGTGCTCGTCGCGCCGCCCGGGGCCGGCAAGACCACGCGCGTGCCACTTGCCCTGCTCGACGAGCCTTGGACGCAAGGTGGCAAGCTGATCGTGCTGGAGCCGCGCCGGCTCGCGGCGCGCGGCGCGGCCGCTCGCATGGCGCAGACGCTGGGCGAGCGCGTCGGCGAGACCGTTGGCCTGCGCGTCCGGCTGGGGTCGAAGATCGGTCCGAAAACGCGCATCGAGGTGGTGACCGAGGGCGTTTTCGCCCGGATGATCCTCGACGACCCGGCCCTGGAGGGCGCCGCCGCGGTGCTGTTCGACGAATTTCATGAGCGCTCGCTCGATGCCGATTTCGGCCTGGCGCTGGCGCTCGACGCGCAATCGGGCCTGCGCGAGGATCTGCGCATCCTGGTGATGTCGGCGACGCTGGATGGCGCCCGCGTGGCGCGCCTGCTTGGCAATGCCCCGGTGATCGAGAGCCAGGGCCGGGCCTACCCCGTCGAGACGCGCTATCTCGGCCGCGAACCGCTGAAGCGCATCGAGGACCAGGTTGCGGACGCGGTGCTGCTGGCGTTGAACGAGCAGGCCGGCTCGCAACTCGTCTTCCTGCCTGGGCAGGGCGAGATCAGGCGTGTCGAGGAGCGCCTGCGCGAGCGCATCAGGGACGCAAGCGTGGAGATCGCGCCGCTCTATGGCGCGCTCGACCAGGCCGAGCAGGATCGCGCCGTGCTCGCCGTGCCGCCCGGCCGCCGCAAGGTCGTGCTGGCCACCGCCATCGCCGAGACCTCGCTGACCATCGAGGGCGTGCGGGTGGTGATCGATTCAGGCCTCGCGCGGGTTCCCGTCTACGAGCCCGATCTCGGCGTCACTCGGCTGGAGACGCGTCGCGCCAGCCGTGCCGCTTGCGACCAGCGCCGCGGCCGTGCCGGCCGCACCGAGCCCGGCATCTGCTACCGCCTCTGGGAGGAGGCCGGCAACGGTGCGTTGGAGGCCTTCGCGCGGCCCGAAATCCTCTCGGCCGATCTCGCCCCCCTGCTGCTCGATTGCGCCGCCTGGGGCGTCTCAGACCCGGCCAGCCTCGCCTTCCTCGATCTCCCGCCCGCGCCCGCCCTCAAGGAGGCGCGCAGCCTGCTGGCGAGCATCGGCGCGCTCGATGGCGATGGCCGGATCACGCCGGACGGGCGCACGCTGCAACTCCTGCCGCTGCCGCCGCGCCTCGCCCGCATGGTCGTGGCGGCGGCTCGCTTCGGACAGGCCGGGCCGGCGGCCATGCTGGCGGCGCTGCTGATCGAGCGCGGGCTCGGCGGCGATGCGCTCGACCTGTCCGAAAGGCTGGAGCGTCTGGCGCGCGACCGTGGCGGCCGCGCCGCCGATATGCGCCGCCTGGCTGAGGGCTGGTCGCGGGCCGCCGAGCACGCTGTGGTCTCTTCGAAAGGCGTGGAAACGCTGTCGCTGGGTCTGCTGCTCGCCTTCGCCTATCCCGACCGTATCGCCAGGACGCGCCATCCAGGTTCGGGACAATATCTGCTCGCCAATGGGCGCGGGGCGACGCTGGAGCCGACGCAGCGGCTGGCACGCGAAAGCCATGTCGTCGTCGCCGAGATGACCGGCGCTGCCCAGCAATCCCGCATCCTGTCGGCAGCGGCGATCGCGGAGGGCGATATCGCTTGGCTCGTCGCCAACGGGCTGTCATCGATCCCGATCGAGGAGCGCAGCGAGACCAGCTTCGACCGCGCCGCCCGCGCCTTGCGGGTTCGGGCGGTCAGGCGCTATGGCGCGCTCAGCCTGTCCGAGCGGCCGCTGCCGGCCGTGCCCACCGCCGCCAATGCGGAGGCTCTCGCTCAGGGCATCGCGGGGCTTGGCATGGCCGGACTCGGCATCGGCCTGCTGCCCTGGACGAAAGCGCAGCGGCAGCTGCGCGAGCGCGTCGGTTTCCTGCGTCGTGCGCTGGGACACGCGGGAGCCGACGACATCTGGCCGGATCTGTCCGACGAGGGCTTGGCGGCTGACACCGCGAACTGGCTCGCCCCGCACATCATCGGCCGCGCCTCGCTTGCTGCGATCGAGCCGGGCGATCTCGATTCAGCGCTCGGCGACCTCCTGCCATGGGACATGAAGCGCCGGCTTGAAGCCGAGGCGCCGACCCATTTCACGGCGCCGACCGGCTCCAGCTTCGCCGTCGACTACGCCGCCGAGGCCGGGCCGACGATCTCGGTGCGGGTGCAGGAGCTCTTCGGCCTGTCGAAGCACCCGGCGCTGGCTGGCGGGCGGGTGCCGCTGGTGCTGGAACTGCTCTCGCCCGGACACAAGCCCGTCCAGATCACGCGCGACCTGCCGGGCTTCTGGAGCGGCTCATGGGCGGCGGTGAAATCCGAGATGAAGGGCCGCTACCCGCGCCATCCCTGGCCCGACGACCCTGCCGCCGCCCCGCCCACGACACGAGCGAAGCCGAGGGGAACGTAATCGTCTCCCGTCATTCTCGGGCGAAGCGAAGCGCAGACCCGAGAATCTCAAGAAGGACGGGCCCTGGTTGGATGACGGCGTTGACCCACTCCTCAATTCCCCATCCGGTCGCGCCATTGCCGTTCGCCGGCGAGGCAGGTCGCGTTGTTGCTTCCCGTGGCCTGGGCCTTCTGCACCAGCGTTTCGCCGTCACCAGGCATTTCGGCGATCTCGCGGATGAGCTTGGTGCGGGTGGCATCGACGAACTGGTGCCGCTCGCGGATCGGGATCACGAAGGCGCCGAGCCCCGTGACGACGCAGTCCTTGTAGTAGACGTCGAGATTGTCGAGATCGAAATAGCTCGCCTGCTTCAGCATCACCGGCAGCCCGTTGATACTGATGCCCTTGGCGCCGGCTTCGTCGCGGGCGGTGGTGACGGCGCGCCCGTCATTGTTGGCGCCGTCGCCGGAGATGTCGATCACCTTGCGCAAAGGTGTGACATTGGCCTGCTCCAGCAGTTGCACGCCGAGATCGATCGCCGCCGAGATCGAGGTGCGGCGGCCACGCCTTGTCTGCGCCTCGCCGAGTTCCTCGGCGAAGGCGATCGCCGATTGGGCTGTGTCGATGATCGTCCAGGGCTTGACGACATGCTGGAAATGGCCGCCGGCCCATTCGAAATAGGTCACGGCGATCTTGCCGATGGCACCCTTGGCGATGGCCTCGTGCAACTGCCTGGACCGGAAGGCCTCGATATAGCCGAGGCGCTGCAGAGCGAGTTCGTCGAGATCCATCGAATACGAGACATCGACCGCGAGCACGAGCGCGACGTCGACCTCCTCGGGCGGGCTCGCCGCCTGCTGGGCGTTGGAGGCCGCGCCTGTCCATAGACCCGCCGCAGCCAGACTCAAGAGACCGAACAGCCAACGCCGCATCGCCACCTCCGTCATCCTATCGCAACGGAAGTGTGCGCCTGCTTTCGATTCGCTCCAAGGGCGAATGCTGGGCAGCAGCGCCGATTATCGCGCCGCCGGGACGCCTGTCGCCGGGGAGCCTGCCCTGCGGCGAAGCTCGACGATCTCGATGGCCGCCGCGACGGCCTCCTCGACCGTCAGCGCCGAGGTGTCGAGGATCACGGCGTCCTCGGCTGCTTTCAGGGGGGCGTCACTGCGGCCGGAATCGCGCGCGTCGCGCCGGCGGATATCGGCCAGGATGCCCTCGAAAGTGGCAGCCTCGCCGCGTCCTGTCAGTTCTTTGTGGCGACGGGCGGCGCGCACCTCCGGCGTCGCGGTGACGAAGAGCTTGGCTTGCGCCTGCGGGCAGATCACCGTGCCGATGTCGCGGCCGTCCAGCACCGCGCCGCCCGGTTGCGCGGCAAAACGGCGCTGGCGCTCGATCAGCCCGCTGCGCACCGCCGGCATCGCCGCGACGACGGACGCTGCCTCGCCGATCTCGCGGCCACGCAAGGTATCTTCGGCGAAGGCATCCTCGTCGAAGGTCGAGACGAGCGCGGCGGCGGCCTGCGCATCGCGGATGTCGTGGCCGGCGTCGAGTATGGCGCGCGCGACCATGCGGTAGAGCAGGCCGGTATCGAGATAGGGCAGCCGGTAATGCGCCGAGAGCCGGCGCGCCAGCGTGCCCTTGCCCGACGCTGCCGGGCCGTCGACCGCGATGACAAGTCCCAACGGCGCGCTCCTGCCGCTCATCCGATCTCGCCCCCGAGCCCGTTCATCAGCGCAATGAAGCTCGGAAAGCTCGTTGCGATCATCGCGCCGTCATCGACCTGCATCGGCTTCTGCGTGGCCAGCCCCATGACGAGGAAGCTCATGGCGATGCGGTGGTCGAGATGGGTCGCGACCGTGCCACCACCCAGAACCGGGCCACCCGTGCCTTCGACGACCAGATCGTCGCCCTCGATCGCGCAGGTGACGCCGGCCGCCTTCAGCCCGGCCTCGACCGCCGCGAGCCGGTCTGATTCCTTGACGCGCAGTTCCTGCAAGCCCCGCATGCGCGTGGTCCCGGTCGCGAAGGAGGCCGCCACCGCCAACACCGGATACTCGTCGATCATCGAGGGCGCCCGCTCGGGCGGCACGGTGACACCCTTCAGGGAGGAGGCCCGGACCCTGAGCGTCGCCACGGCCTCGCCGCCCTCGTTGGCCTCGCTCTCGATGGTGATGTCGGCGCCCATCTCGCGCAGCGTGGTCAGGAGCCCCGAGCGGAGGGGATTGGTCATCACGCTCTCGATCAGGATGTCGGATCCCTCGACGATCAGACCCGCGACCAGCGGGAAGGCCGCCGAGGACGGATCGGCCGGCACGACGATCGGTGCGGCCTGCAATTCGGGCTGACCCTTCAGCACGATCCTGCGGCCATGCTCGCCCTCGGGCGTCACGGCGACATCGGCGCCGAAATGGATCAGCATCTTCTCTGTGTGGTCGCGCGTCGCCTCGGTCTCGATCACGGTGGTCTCGCCGGGAGCGGCGAGGCCAGCCAGCAGCACCGCGGACTTGATCTGCGCCGAGGCGACCGGCGTGCGGTAGGTGATCGGCAGCGCCTCCTTCGGCCCGCGCAGGGTCAGGGGCACGCGCCCGCCTTCTTGCTGCGAGACGATGACCGTGCCCATCAGCTCGAGCGGATCGAGGATGCGCCGCATCGGCCGCTTGCGCAGCGAGGCGTCGCCGTCGAAGGTCGTGGTGATCGGATGCGCGCCGCAGACGCCCATCATCAGCCGCGAGCCGGTGCCGGCATTGCCGAAATCGAGTAGGCCCTGCGATTCGCGCAGGCCGCCGACGCCGACGCCCCGTATGCGCCATGCGCCCGGCCCGTCATGATGCACGGTTCCGCCCAGCGCCCGGGCCGCATCGGCCGTGCGCATCACATCCTCGCCCTCCAGCAGGCCCGTGACCAGGGTCTCGCCGATGGCGAGCAGGCCGAAGATCATCGCCCGGTGCGAGATCGACTTGTCGCCGGGCACGCGAACGCTGCCGCGAAGCGGGCCTGAGCGGCGCGCGGTGACGGGGATGGGGGAAGGGGCGTGGGCCAAGATGTTTGAGTCCGCCGGCTGGGTCGATCGGGATCGGCGTGCCCTAGCACGCTCGCCGGGCATGCGTCACGTCCGGGTTGCGGGCCCGGGGGGCGATGCAGTGAGGCCGAAATCGGCTTCCGCCGTCCCGGTTCGGCGCGCCGACATGAAATGAGCATTTGACAGGGCCGCTTGCCCCGACTAACGGACGCGCCTGCTTTTCAGAACATGAATGATTGAAGGTCCGACGCAGTGGCGAAACCGGAACTTGGAACGAAGCGCGTTGACCCGGTCACGGGCCGCAAATTCTACGACCTGAACAAGGATCCGATCGTCTCGCCTTACACGGGACAATCCTATCCGCGTTCTATCTTCGAGCCTCAGGCCAAGGCCGCTGCGGCCGTTGCCGCCAAGCCCGCCGATGACGAGGATGAGGCCGAGGCCGCCGACGAGGCGGTCGAACTCGTCTCGCTCGACGAGGCCGATGCCGAGGCGTCGGAGAAGGAAGCCGTGGTCACCAGCGAGGACGACATCGAGGTTGAAGACGATGCCGCGCCCGATGACGACACCTTCCTGGAAGAGGACGAGGAAGGCGACGATGATGTCGCCGACCTGATCGATGGCGACATCGAGGGTGACGAGGACGTCTGAGCGCGTCCGGGAGGCGGCTCCCAAGAGAATGACGATCAGGCGACAATCGGCGCTTGAGTCTTCCGTCGCTCCCGCCTATAGAGCGCTTCGCCGCCGACGCGGCGACCGGGTTCCGGGGTCTTCCTCACCACAGCGGTGAGAGGAACCTGTCCCAGATGACCCGGCTGACCCCCCATGTCAGCCGGCTGAGAGTGGGGCCATAGCTCAGTTGGGAGAGCGCTTGAATGGCATTCAAGAGGTCGGCGGTTCGATTCCGCCTGGCTCCACCATCTCTCTTCATTACTCAATCCGCTGAAATGAGCACGCCGCGCTTCCTGGAAGTGCGTTTGCGGCGAGAGTCGCGCGGTATCGCACGGGCGGATCGCGGTCCGACGCCGCCCCAAACAAGACTCAGCCTCGAAGAATATCGCCGCCCCGGTAGCCCTTGGGAGGTGTGAAGACCGGGGCGGCGAAGTTCGAGCCGCGAGGCTGCGACCCATCTGTCTGTCGCTTCCGATGGCCATGCGGTTCACGAAACACCCCGAATAATTCCAGGATTCCGGATCAGGCCGCCCGTTCGAGCCCCACCTCGAACGGTGTCAGCGCGACGCTGCCGGCCCGGATGCTGACCAGCGTATTGCAGGGCAGGGCCTGCCAGCAGTCGCGCGCGGCGTCGGTCGGCTCCGAGGCAACGATGATGCTCTCGCCGCGATCACAGACATAAAGGCTGGGCGGCCGTGCGTCGGAGGACCAGCGCACCGCATGGATGGTGTCGCCGTCGGCGAGTGCGGCGGCGCAGCGCAGCGGCTCCGCCGTGCCGGCCTGCCGCATCAGGGAAAGCGCGTCTCCCAGCGCGGCCGCGAGTGCCGCGCCCGGCGAAAGCCCATCCTCGATGCGGGCCAAGGCGAGCAGGAACAGCACCTCCGAATCGGTCGTGCCGACGCGCGCGGCATAGAGCGAATCGGGGATCAGCGCCTCGAGCCGGCGCCGGATCAGGCCATAGCCGCCGATCTGGCCGTTATGCATGAAGAGATGGCGGCCATGGGCGAAGGGGTGGCAGTTCGCCCGCGTCGTCGCCGTGCCCGTAGCCGCCCGGACATGGGCAAAGAACAGATGAGAGCGCACCTGACGGGCGATCGAGAGCAGGTTTTCGTCGGACCAGGCCGGCCGGACCTCGCGATACTGGCCGGGCTCGGGCCGGTCGCCATACCAGCCGACGCCGAAGCCGTCGCCATTCGTGCCGGTCTTGGCTTCAGCCGCGTGCAGCGACTGGTGGATCAGGGAATGACAGGGCGCCGCGACGAGATCCTCAAGGAAGACCGGGGCACCGGAATAGGCAAGAAAACGGCACATGACGATGTCCGAATCAGGCGCGGCGGAGCACCGCGTGGAGAAGATTATTCTCGCGGAATGAACAGCGGCATAACGGCGGAAAACAGCTGCGGCGCGCGCGGTTGCGGGTGCCATGCCCATCGTATAACCGTGCCCAGCATCGAATCACGACAACCACGCGAAGAGTGGGGCGGGGAATGGCATTGAGAACCGGTCTGACGCGCGCTGCCGCGGTCGTGGCTTCGTGCCTGACGTCGAGCGCGGCCTTTGCCGCCGGCGATATCGGCGGTGCTTCCATGGGCGGGCTCTGGGCCTTGCCTTTCGCCGGCATGCTGCTCTCGATCGCGCTGGGCCCGATCCTGTTTCCGCATTTCTGGGAGCTGAACTACGGCAAGTTCGCGGCCTTCTGGGCGGCCCTCGTGCTGGTGCCTCTGGTCCTGCTGCGCGGCTTCGAGCCGGCGCTGGCGGCGCTCGCGCATACGGCGCTCCTCGAATACATCCCTTTCATCATCCTGCTCTTCGCGCTGTTCACGATCGCCGGCGGCATCCTGATCATGGGAAACCTGCACGGCACGCCCGCGACCAACACCGCCTTGCTGGCGATCGGCACGCTGATGGCGAGCTTCGTCGGCACCACGGGTGCCTCGATCATCATGATCCGCCCGGTGCTGCGCGCCAATGACAGCCGGCGCCACAACGTCCACGTCGTCGTGTTCTTCATCTTCCTCGTGTCCAACATCGGGGGCTCGCTGACTCCGCTCGGCGACCCGCCGTTGTTCCTGGGCTTCCTGCGCGGGGTCAGCTTCTTCTGGACGACGACGCATCTGCTGCCGGAGACGGCACTCGCCGTTGCCGTCCTGCTCGCGCTGTTCTTCGCCCTCGACAACTGGTTCTACCGCAAGGAAGAGGGCATGCCGGCGTTGAAGGACCCGACGCCCGACCGCGACATCAAGCTCTACGGCAAGGTCAATTTCATCCTGCTCGGCGGCGTCATCGCGGCGATCCTGATGTCGGCGAGCTGGAAGCCCGGCATCGCCTTCGACATCGCGGGCTCGAAGGTCGAGTTGCAGAACGTGGCGCGCGATCTCATCCTCCTGGCGCTCGCGGGAGCGTCTCTCAAGCTGACCCCCAAGCCCGTTCGGGCCGGCAACGAGTTCACCTGGGGCCCCATCCTCGAAGTCGCGAAGCTCTTCGCCGGCATCTTCGTCTGCATCATCCCGGTACTGGCGATGCTGCAGGCAGGCCGCAATGGCGCCTTTTCAGGCCTCGTCGCGCTGGTCAGCAACCCCGACGGCAGCCACAACACGACCGCCTATTTCTGGCTGACCGGCATCCTGTCCTCGTTCCTCGACAACGCGCCGACCTATCTCGTCTTCTTCGAGCTGGCGGGCGGCAACCCGCAGACGCTGATGACGACGGGCGCGCTGACGCTAGCGGCGATCTCGGCGGGCGCGGTGTTCATGGGCGCCAACACCTATATCGGCAACGCGCCCAATTTCATGGTCTATGCCATCGCCAAGGACCGGAAGGTCGCGATGCCGAGCTTTTTCGGCTACATGCTGTGGTCGGGCGCGATCCTGATCCCACTGTTCCTGCTGCAGACGCTCATCTTCTTCCGCTGAGCCAGACGTGAAAACGCCCGCCATCCCGGTCGATCCGGAATGGCGGGCGTTTCATTGTCTCGGCTGAAGCCGGGGCTTGCGCGTAATCGCCAGCCTCAGCTCGCGATCTTCAACCCCTTGCGCGCCTCGGTAGCGCCGGCTTCGCGTCGGTCCTTGGCCGCTTCCATGTCGAGGCTGACCATGAAGTCCGAGATGCGCGGGGCGATCTCGGAGCGGAAACGCGAGCCGTTGAAGACGCCGTAATGGCCGACGCCCAGCTGCAGGTAATGCACGCGCTTGTCGTCGGGAATATTGGCGCACAGGTCATGTGCGGCCTGGGTCTGGCCGACGCCGGAGATGTCGTCCTTCTCGCCCTCGACCGTCATCAGCGCGACGCGCCGGATCGCGCTGCAATCGACGGGCTTGTCGCGGTGCATCATCGTGCCCTTCGGCAGAGCATGCGCGATGAAGACGGTCTCGACCGTCTGGAGGTAGAACTCCGCGGTCAGGTCCATGACCGCCAGATACTCGTCGTAGAAGTCGCGATGCTTTTCGGCCGAATCGCCGTCGCCGCGGACGAGATATTTGAACATGTCGTGGTGGGCGGTGACATGGCGGTCGAGATTCATCGCCATGAAGCCGGACAACTGCAGGAACCCCGGATAGACACGCCGTAAAGACCCCGGATGCGGGAACGGCACGGTGGTGATGCACCGCTGGCGAAACCAGTCGATGCCGCGATCCACTGCCATCTTGTTGACCTCGGTCGGCGAGCGCCGGGTGTCGATCGGCCCGCCCATCAGGGTCATCGAACGCGGCGCGCAGGGGTCGCCCTCGGCTTCCATGCGCGCAACGGCGGCGAGCACTGGCACCGCAGGCTGGCAAACCGCCATGACATGCGTCTCCGGACCCAGCATCTGCAGCATCGCGATGACGTAGTCGATATAGTCGTCGAGGTCGAAGCGGCCGGCGGTGAGCGGTACGAGGCGGGCATCGGTCCAGTCGGTGATGTAGACCTCATGGCCGGGCAGGAAAGCCTCGACCGTGCCGCGCAGCAGCGTGGCGTAATGGCCCGACATCGGCGCGACCAGCAGAACCTTGGGCTGCGGCTTGCGGCGGCCCTCGATCCTGCGATCGAAATAGACCAGCCGGCCGAAGGGGCGCTCCCAGACGACGCGCTCCTCGACGGCAGTCTTGACGCCGTTGATCGTCGTCTCGGACAGGCCGAAGGCGGGTTTGCCGTAGCGCCGAGTCGTGCGTTCGAACAATTCGCAGGATGCGGCGATAGTGCGGCCCATCGGTGTATAGCTCAGCGGATTGGCGGGGTTCCTGAAGGCCAGATGCATCGCATCCGACATGCCCCTGGCCGGGCTGAGCATCATGTGAACCGCTTCATAGGCATGGTAGGCGAACGACATGGCAGCCCCTTGCATACGATGTGTGATCTGTCCGGCACCGCAACATGCGTTGATGCGCCGCAATAGGAACGCACCGTATGCCTAAATTGTTCTCATTCAATCCCGCAAAAGGCTAAGAATTCACTCCGACACCGATATGTCACAGATGTTTGCCCCAGCCGGAGTGCTTCCAACGATGTCTGTCGCGCCCATGAGCCCTGGTCCAGCATGACCTTTCCGGACGCCGCAATGCCCGCTTTCGGCCGCGCAAGCCGTCATCTTCGGCTCGACACGCTGGTGCGGCTGCGCTGGCTCGCCATCGCCGGCCAGAGCCTGGCGGTTGCCGGCGTGCATTTCGGGCTCGGTTTCCCGCTGCCCTTCGGCTGGTGCTTCACCGCCATCGCGGTCTCGTCCTGGCTGAACATCGCCCTGCGCATCCGCTTTCCGCTGAGCCACCGGCTCCAGGCGGGCGCCGCGACGGCGCTGCTCGCCTTCGACATCGTCCAGCTCGCGGCCCTGCTCTATCTCACCGGCGGGCTGCAGAATCCGTTCTCGATCCTGTTCCTGGCGCCGGTGATGATCTCCGCGACGGCGCTGCCGCCGCAGCGGACGCTGGTCCTCGGCGTGCTGGCGATCGTACTGGCGACGCTGCTCAACTTCGCGCATCTGCCCCTGCCCTGGGCCGGGCCGGATCGGCCGGTGCTGCCGCCCGCCTACCAGCTCGGGAGCTGGGCCGCGCTCGTGCTCGGGCTGGGCTTCACCGGCATCTACGCCTGGCGGGTGGCCAAGGAGGCGCGAGATCTCTCCGACGCGCTTGCCGCCACGGAACTCGTGCTGGCGCGCGAACAGCACCTCTCGCAATTGGATGGTCTTGCCGCCGCCGCCGCGCATGAACTCGGCACGCCGCTCGCCACGATCGCGCTCGTCGCCCGCGAATTGTCCCGGCTGGCCCCGGCCGAGGGCGAGATGGCCGAGGATATCACCCTGCTGCGTGAGCAGGTCGAGCGCTGCCGCGGCATCCTCGGCAAGCTCGCCTCGCTGCAGGACGACGACGCCGGGCCGCTCGACCAGCTCTCCCTGCGGCTGCTGATCGAGGAAGCGGCGGGGCCGCAGCGCCCCTTCGGCGTGCCCTTCGAGATCGTGATGAGCGGCGAGAAGCCCGAGCCGATATGCCGGCGCAACCCCGGCATGATCTACGGGCTCGGAAATATCGTAGACAATGCAGTCGATTTCGCGCGTTCGACGGTCACGATAACCGCGCAATGGAATGCAACCTTGGTCACGCTCACGATCGCCGATGACGGACCGGGCTTTCCCCCCGACGTGCTTTTGCGGGCGGGCGACCCCTATCTCACCCATGGCGCCAATGAGAACCGGGCGGGCGGCGGGCTCGGCCTTGGGCTCTTCATCGCCAAGACGTTGCTGGAGCGTGGCGGTGCGCTGATGGAATTCTCGAACCTGCCCGCCCCGGCCAGCGGCGCCTCGGTCAGGCTGACCTGGCCGCGCGCGCTGTTCGAGGCCGATCTGCCCCTGACCGGGCCTGTAAACCCGGAACCAATGATACCACATGGGGTTAGCTGATGGATGCGCATCCCGGATGCGTCGCGGCCACAGCTGCGCTAAAGGTCCTCCGGGGAAAGCCCGGCGGGAGGAGAGCATGATGCAGGATATGCTGATCGAAACCGCCCCCACCATCCCCGCGACAGACATGTCGCTGCTGCTGGTGGACGACGACAAGCCGTTCCTGACCCGCCTCGCTCGCGCCATGGAGAGCCGAGGGTATTCCGTGCGCATGGCCGAGAGCGTCAGCGCCGGAATCGCGGCGGTGGACGAGTCCGCCCCGGCCTTCGCCGTGATCGACCTGCGTCTGGGCGACGGCAACGGCCTCGACGTCATCGCCAGGCTGAAGGAACGGCGTCCCGATGCGCGCGGCATCGTGCTCACCGGCTATGGCAACATCGCTACCGCCGTCAGCGCTGTGAAGCTCGGCGCCTTCGACTTCCTCGCCAAGCCGGCCGATGCCGACGAGATTCATGCGGCGCTCGCGGCGGCTCGCGATTCGAGGCCCTTGCCGCCTGAGAACCCGATGTCGGCCGACCGGGTGCGCTGGGAGCATATCCAGCGCGTCTACGAACTCTGCAACCGCAACGTCTCCGAGACGGCGCGGCGGCTCGGGATGCATCGGCGCACGCTCCAACGCATCCTGGCGAAGCGCGCGCCGCGCTGATCAGACCGGCGGCGGGTTGATCTGGCGGAAGCCGCCTTCGCGCCAATAGGGATAATAGGGATAGGCCGGCGTCGTGGCGCTGGCCGCATCGAGTCGGGCGATCTGCTCCGTTGTCAGGCTCCAGCCGACGGCGCCGAGGTTCTGGCGCAGCTGCTCCTCGTTGCGGGCGCCGATGATGACGCTCGATACGGTCGGGCGGGCCAGCAGCCAGTTCAGCGCGATCTGCGGCACGCTCTTGCCGGTCTCCGCCGCGAGCGCGTCGAGGACATCGACGATCGCATAGAGCCGCTCGTCATCGACGGGCGGACCGAAGGCGGCGGTGTCGTGCAGGCGGCTCTTGTCGGGTACGCCTGCGCCACGCCGGATCTTGCCGGTGAGCCGGCCCCAGCCGAGCGGGCTCCAGACCATGGCGCCGACATTCTGGTCGAGGCCGAGCGGCATCAGCTCCCATTCGTAGTCGCGGCCGACCAGCGAATAATAGACCTGATGCGCGACATAGCGCGGCCAGCCATGGCGATCGGACGCCGCCAGCGATTTCATCATCTGCCAGCCGGCGAAATTCGAGGCGCCGACATAGCGCAGCTTGCCGGCGCCCACGAGGTCATCCAGCGCCTTCAGGACCTCATCGACCGGCGTTCCGGCATCGAAGGCATGGAGTTGGAGCAGGTCGATGTGGTCGGTCCGCAGCCGCTTCAACGCAGCCTCGATGCCCTCGATCAGCCGCAGCCGGGAGGTGCCGGCCTGAAGCGGGCCGTCGCCCATGGGCAGGCCGAGCTTGGTCGAGATCAGCGCCTCGTTGCGCCGGCCTGCCAGCGCCTCACCAAGGATCGTCTCCGAGGCGCCGTCAGAATAGACGTCGGCCGTGTCGAACAGCGTCAGGCCGGCCTCCAGGCAGATGTCGATCAGGCGCTTCGCCTGGTTCGTGTCGGTATCGCCCCAGGCGCCGAAGAGCGGGCCCTTGCCGCCGAAGGTGCCGCAGCCGAAGCTGAGGGCGGGCACTTTCAGGCCGGATGCGCCGAGTTGCCGATAATCCATGTTGGTCTCCTGTCAGGTGGTGGAAAGGGGGCAGGCGGCCAGCGCGCGGGTCGTGCGCCGGTCGAGGGTCAAGGCGAACCAGGCCAGGGCGAGCGCCGCGAGCGGCACCAGCGCCGCGATCGGCGCGATGCCGGCAAGCCCCGGCCCATGCGAGATCACGACGCCGCCGAGCCAGGCGCCGAAGGCATTGCCGAGATTGAAGGCGGCGATGTTGAGGCTGGACGCGAGCCCCTGGCCGGCACCGCCCGCCTGCTGGAGCACCCACATCTGCAGCGGGGCGACGGTGGCGAAGGCGGCGGCGCCGAGCACGAAGGCTGCGATCACGGCGCCGATCTTGTCGTGGAAGGCGAACCCCGCGCCAAACAGCGCCAGCGTCAGCACGACCAGCGTCCCGATCAGCGCCGGAGACAGGCTGCGGTCGGCCCAGCGCCCGCCGAGCAGATTGCCGACGACGAGGCCGGCGCCGAAGACCAGCAGGATCGGCGAGACGGCGGCTTCGCTGAAGCCGGCAAGTTCCACCAGCAGCGGCTGGATATAGGTGAAGACCGCAAAGATGCCCCCGAAACCGAGCACCGTCATGGCGAGCCCAAGCAGCACCTGCGGCCGGGCCAGGACCCGGAACTCCTCCGACAGCGGACCGGGCACGACCCGCTCCCGCTCCGCAGGAACGAAGATCGCGAGAACGGCGAGCGCGACCAAGCCGATGCCCGCCACCGCCCAGAAGGTCGAGCGCCAGCCATAGGCGAGGCCGAGCCAGGAGCCGAAGGGCACGCCGAGCAGGGTCGCCAGCGTCAGGCCGGTGAACATCAGCGCGATTGCCGAGGCCTTGCGCTCTGGCGCGACGAGGCCGGTGGCGACCATCGCGCCGACGCCGAAGAAGGTGCCATGCGCCAACGCGGTGACGATGCGCGCCGCCATCAGCCAGCCGAAGCTGGGGCTCAGCGCTGCGGCGATGTTGCCGAGCGTGAAGATCGCCATCAGCACGAGCAGCGTCGTCTTGCGCGGCAGGGAGCGCGTCGCGATGGTCAGGATCGGTGCGCCGACGAAGACGCCGAGCGCATAGCCCGACATCAGCAGCCCGGCGACGGGGATGGTCACGCCGAGATCGGCCGAGACCTGCAGCAGCAGGCCCATGATGACGAATTCGGTGACGCCGATGCCGAAGGCGCCGACGGTGAGGGCATAGAGGGCGATGGGCATGGCGGGCTCCGCAGCAGCAAACGAAGCTGCAAGATGGCGCAGGTCGCGCCTATGAATTAGATTGCCAACAGGACATTCAATTGTGAGGTGAAGTCATCATGCCTCGGCCCGAGATCAACCGCTCCGGCGAGATGGAGGTCTTCGCGCGCGTCGTCGAGCTCGGCGGCTTCTCGCCGGCGGCCCGCGCGCTGCGCATGACGCCCTCCGCGGTCAGCAAGCTCATCGCGCGGCTGGAGGCCAGGCTCGGCGTCCGGCTGATGATCCGCTCGACACGCAAGCTCCAGCTCACCGACGAGGGCGCCACCTTCCACCAGCATGCGTTGCGCGTGCTGAGCGACCTCGACGAAGCCGAGCGCGCGGTGGCCACCTGCCAGATTCCGCGCGGCCGGTTGCGCGTCAACTCGAACGTGCCCTTCGGCATGCTCTATCTGCTGCCGCTCGTGCCGCGCTTCGCGTCCCTGCATCCGCAGGTCCAGCTCGACATCACCATCACCGACCAGGTCATCGACCTGATGGACGAGCGGGCCGAGATCGCGATCCGGGTCGGGCCGTTGCGGGCGTCGCAACTGATGGCGCGCAAGCTCGGCGAGGCCGCGATGGCGATCGTCGCCTCGCCGGATTACCTCGCGCGGAAGCCCGCCCCCCGGCACTGGGACGATCTCGCCGACCACGACCTGATCACCTTCAACTTCGCCCGCCATTGCGATGAATGGCCGTTCCGCGCCGAGGGGCGACGCTTCACGCTGCCCGCGCATGGCCGCGTCGCCGTCGGGGATGGCGAGAGCGCCCGCCTGCTGGCGCTGAACGGCCAGGGGCTGGCGCGGCTGTCGCTGTTCCATGTCGGTTCCGACATCGCGGCCGGGCGGCTCGTGCCCGTGCTGGAGGCCTTCAACCCCGGCGATGTCGAGGAAATCCACGCCGTCTATGTCGGCCATGGCGGCAAGCTGCCGGCCCGGGTGCGCGCCTTCATCGATTTCCTCGTCGAGACCGTCGATCTGTCGGCGCCGCCAGGCCAGAGCGAGGCGATGCCGGCGCGGACATCGATTCCCGAAACCGCGTCGGCCTAGACTGCCGGATCCTCCATCAGCGCCAGTCGACCCGCCGCGAGTTTCGCGAAGGCGATGGTCAGCGCCTTGCGCCTGGCCGGCGCCAGCGGGTGTCGCGGCGGCTCGCGGATCAGCGCGCCGCCATAGGCGTCCGCGACGATCAGGCCGACATCCTCAGGCAGGATCTCCAGGGGAAATTCGGGCGCGACGGCAAACAGGAAGCCGTCGCAGTAATCGCGATAATCGGGCCATTTGCCGTCGACGCGATAGTCATCGATCCCCGACTTGACCTCGACCACCAGCAATTCGCCGGAGGGGGCGAGCGCGACGATGTCGCCGCGCCGGCCATTGGCGAAGGTCATTTCCTTGACGGTGGCATAGCCGCGCTCCCGCAGATGCCGCCCTGCCCCCCGGCAGACGGCGCGGGTGATGTCGGGCCGCGCGGGCGGCGGATTGAGCACGGAATCGGCAGGTAGCATGCCGCTATGTTCTCTCTTTGTGCCAGGCAAGGCAAGGGTGAACGCAGGCGTTTGCAATCACAGGACGAGCGTCGGGGTTGAAAACGGGGCTCCCGCTTTGTGGCGCCATGCTCTAGGGAGTGCGCGATGCCGCCATGGTGCCGCCCGCCTTGCAAACCGCTCTCAGCCCCCTCTTGATCCTCGTCGTCGCGGCCGCCGTCTCGGCGCTGCTCTGCGTGCTGCTGCGGCCGCTGCTGGTCCGCTACGCGCTGGCCCGGCCCAATGCGCGTTCGAGCCATCGCGTGCCGACGCCGCAGGGCGGCGGCATCGCCGTGCTGGCCGGCGCCTTCCTCGCTGTGGGACTGGCCGTGCAGATCCTGCCGCCGCCCGCCGGGATCGACAGCCTCGCCTTCGTCGTTGCGGCAGGCGTGATCCTGGCCGTGGTCGGCGCCTGGGACGACATCAGGCCGCTCTCGGCGGGTTTGCGGCTCGGCTTGCAGGCACTCTGCGTCGCGGTGGTGATCGTCTATGGCGCGCCGGATGTCAGGCTCTTTGCGGACTGGATGCCGCTCGGCGTCGAGCGTTGCCTGGCGCTGCTCGCCGGCATCTGGTTCGTCAACCTGACCAATTTCATGGATGGGATCGACTGGATCACGGTCGCGGGCATCGTGCCGCTGGCGGGTGCCCTGGCGCTCGCGGGGAGCATCGGCGTGATCGACCCCGCGACCGGGCTCATGGCGGCGGCGCTGTGTGGCGGGTTGATCGGCTTTGCGCCCTTCAACAAGCCGGCCGCGCGGCTTTTCCTCGGCGATGTCGGCTCGCTGCCGATCGGGCTCGTCACGGCCTATCTGCTCTACCGGCTGGCCGGTACGGGCGCGCTGGCGGCGGCGCTGATCCTGCCGCTCTACCCTGTCATGGACGCCACGCTCACGCTGCTGCGCCGGCTGGGGCGCCGCGAGAAGATCTGGGAAGCGCACCGCTCGCATTTCTATCAGCAGGCGACGACGAACGGGCATGGTGTCCTGAGCGTCGTCAAGCAGGTGGCGCTGCTCAATCTCGCCTTGATAGGGCTGGCGGCGCTCAGCGTCCTGATGCGGGGCTCGGCCGTGCAATGGGCCTGTCTCGCCGCTGCGGTCCTGCTGACCGCGCTGCTGCTGCGGCGCTTCTCGCGACCGGCCCTCGCCCCATGAACGGCGAGCGGGTCCTCGTCACGGGCGCCGGCGGCTTCATCGGGCCCCATGTCGTCGCCGCGCTGAAGGATGCAGGCTACCGCGTCCGTGTCACGCAGCGCTCGTCCGGCCCGGCTCCCGCCGGCACGGAGGCCGTCGTGACCGGCGATTTCGCATCGCCGATCGACTGGAGGGCTGCGCTCGACGGCGTGGCGTATGTCGTCCACCTCGCCGGCCTTGCCCATACCGGTCCCGGCCTCGATGAAGAGCTCTATCGGCGCATCAACACGCAGGCGACGCTCGATTTGGCGCAGGCGGCCTACCGCGCCGGCGTCTCGCGGTTCGTCCATATCTCCTCGATCAAGGCCCAGACCGGCGCCTTCGATGGCCCGCCGCTGCGCGAGGATGACGCGCCTTCGCCCGACGACGCCTATGGCCGCTCCAAGCTGGAGGCCGAGCAAGGCCTGGCCCGGTTCGATTTCGACTGGGTGAGCTTGCGGCCGGTGCTGGTCTATGGGCCGGGCGTCAAGGCCAATATGGCGGCGTTGCTGAAGCTCGCGCGGCTGCCCGTGCCGCTGCCTCTGGGAGCGCTGGATCGGCCGCGCTCCCTGCTGGCGGTCGAGAACCTCGCCGATGCCGTCCTGTTCGCGCTGACGCCGGCCTGCCCGGCGCGGCGGGTGTTCACGGTGGCCGATCCCGAACCGATCGGCATCGCCGGCATCCTGACGGCGCTGCGGGCCGGCATGGGGCGCGGGCCGGGTCTGGTCGCCGTTCCGCCCGGCATCTTGCGGCTGGCGGCGCGTCTCGCCGGTCGCGAGGAGGCCTTCGTCAAGCTGAGCGGCAGCCTGGTGGCGCCGCCTGAAGGGCTGCTCAGGGCAGGTTGGCGGCCGCCGGTTGCGACGCAGCTTGCCCTGGAGCGGTTGGCGGCGTCTTCTGGCGCAGGCTGAAATCCGGAATCGCCTCGTCGAGCACGGCGTCGGCAGCTGTGCGATCGTCGCTCTTCAGCGCGGTCTCCAGCCGTGCGAGCCAGGCCTGCAGGCGGGCGCGGTTGGCGAAGACGGGCTTGGCCGCCATGACGCCGTCGAGACCGGTCTCGGCCATCGGCTCGTCGCGGGCGAACAGGATCTCGTTCAGGCGCTCGCCCGGACGCACGCCGGTGACGGCGATCTCGATGTCCTCGCCGGGCTCGAAGCCCGCCAGGCGGATCATCCGCTCGGCCAAATCCATGATCTTGACCGGCTGGCCCATCTTGAGGACGTAGACGGCGGCCCGTTCGGCTTCGGGCCCGTCCGAGCGGGCATGCGAGGCCGCCGTCAGGACGAGGTCGCAGGCCTCGCGGATCGTCATGAAGTAGCGGATCATGTCAGGGCTGGTCACCGTCAGCGGCCCGCCGCGCGCGATCTGCGCCTTGAACTTGGGGACTACCGAACCAACCGAGCCCAGCACATTGCCGAAGCGCACCGCGACCAGGCGCATGCCAGCGGCGGCCGCGACGAATTCGGCGTCGCGCGACTGGGCGTACATCTCGGCGAAGCGCTTGGTCGCACCCAGCATCGAGACCGGCTCGATGGCCTTGTCGGTCGAGATCAGCACGAAGATCTTCGCATTGGCGGCGATCGCGGCATCGGTGACGTTGACCGAGCCGAAGATGTTGGTCTTGACGCCCTCGCTCCAGTCCGCCTCGAGATAGGGCACATGCTTCAGCGCGGCGGCATGGATGACGATGTCGGGCTTGAAGGCGGCAAACAGCGGCGTGATCCGGGCGCGGTCGCGGACGTCCGCCAGAGCGCCGGAGACCACCGTGTCATGCGCTTGGGCGATCAGCTGCTCGGTGACCTGGAACAGCGCGGGCTCCGAGCTTTCGACGATCAGCAGTTCGGCGGCGCCGAAGGTGGCGCAGCGCAGGCAGATCTCCGAGCCGATCGAGCCGCCGCCGCCGGTGACGATGACGCGCTTGCCCTTGAGGAACGCGCCGAGCCGGTCGCGATCGATCCGGACGGTCGAGCGCACCAGCAAATCCTCGATCTCCAGCGGGGCAAGCTCGGTGTCGCGCACGCCCTCGCCGAGCGTCTCGATGCGCGAGATCGGCAGGGAGAGCTTGCGCGTGCGGGCAAGCCATTTGTCCGGCTCGGCCTCGGGCAGCAGCGCGCTCGGCGTCGCGACGATGCGGCGGAAACCCTCGCCGCGATCGGCCGCGTCGCCCGCGATCCGCTCGATGTCGGACAGCAGGCCGAGCACCGGAACGCCCCGGATCGACTGGCCGAGATCGTCGGCGCGCGGCGACAGGATGCCGGCGGGCCGCATCTTGCGCATGGTCCCGGCTTCCATCGCACGGATCACCATCTCGACCTCGAAGCCGCGCCCGAGCAGCAGCGCCGGCAGCGAGGCCTCGCGCGCCGCATGCCGGCGGGAGCGGGAGAACTTGAAATAGCGATAGGCGAGGCGCGGCCCGCCGAGCAGCGCGACCTGGACCAGCCAGTAGAGCGCGATGGTGATCTTGCCGAAATAGAAGGCGCCGTAGAAATTCGGCGCGACCAGGACATAATCGACGATCAGCAGCGTCAGCGTCAGGATCGAGACCGACTTGACGATGTTCGACAGGTCGGGCAGCGACGCGAAGCGCCATTTCGAGCGGTAGAGCGAGAAGAACCAGTAGACCAGGCCGGCATAGGCGACGAAGACTGGCAAGAAACGCGGCAGATAGCGCAGGTGCTCGTCGAGCTGCCCGCCCTCGAAGCGGATGACGAAGACGAGCCAGATCGCCAGCGCCGTGACCACCAGATCGTGGATGACGACGGCGAGCTTCTTGACGTTCTGCTTGGGGAGGCTGGCCATGACAGGCGGGGTATCCCGCTCGCTGCGCGCCTTGTCAACGCGGCCGTGTGGCGGAAAGTTCGGCGCGCCGGTCAGATGCCGGGCTTGGGCCGTTCCAGGGCGGCCATGATGAAGTCGATCATCTCCTCGGCGGAGGGGCCGGGAATGCGCTCGCACTGGGCCATCAGCAGGGGGTGCTGGAAGCGGAGCATCGCGGTGCGGATGCATTGCGTCGCGGCGATCGGATCGAGCGACCGGAACTCGCCATTGGCGACGCCTTCCGCGACGACGCGGCCGAGCAGGGCGTCGAAGCGCTCGATATGGCCGAGGATCGCGTCCCAGCTCTCCTCCATCGCCGCGCAGACCATCTCCTGCATGCGCTGCTGGTCGGCGAAGCGCGCCTGGTTGATCCGGTGGGCGGTCAGCAGCATCTCGCGCAGGCGACTGCCCGCCGAACGCGGCTCCGCCAGGATCAGCGACAGGGATTCCTCGAGTTCACCCTTGAAACGGGCCAGGACCGCCTCGTTGATCGACTTCTTGGAATCGAAGAAGCGATAGACATTGGCCGGGCTCATGCGCAGCGACTTGGCGATGTCGGCGACAGTCGTCTTCTGGTAGCCGATGTCGCGGAAGAAGCGCTCGGCGGTATCGACGATGCTCTGCCTCGTGTCGCGCTCGGGAAGACTCACGGCTTCTGCCTATTTTTCTGGATCTGCGGCTGTCGGCGGCAACTGATAACTATGACGAATTTCGTCATTCGTCAACATTTTGGCGAATAAGGTAATTCGTTACGATATCCTGACATGTCCCGTCATGTCTTGATCTGGATCAGGGAGCGCCAACCCTGCGCCATCCTCAACGCCCGACGGGCCGGCCATGTTCCGGCGCCCGCAGCGGGTCACCCATCTGCCGCGCGGCTGCGAGCCAGGGTCAGGATCGCCTCGATGTCGAGATGCGCCAGCAGATGCGCGGCGAGCCGGTCCAGCGTCGCCTCGACATCGTCCTCATAGGACAGGCTCAGGGGTAGCCCCGTGCCCGCGACGGCGCGGAGACAGGCGGCACGGACGGCGTCCGCCGAGAAGACCCCGTGCAGATAGCTGCCGATGACGCGACCGTCGGCGCTCGCGGCGCCCTCGGCCCGGTCGCCGACCCTGAACGGCGCCCGCGCGGTGTCGGCGCCTTCGGTGCGGCCGAGATGGATCTCGTAGGCGCGGCCCGCCGACGCGCTGGACGCATGGACGAAATCGACCTCGCGGACCGTCTTGGTGCCCTCGAGAACGGTCTCGACATCGAGCAGCCCGAGGCCCGGCGCCTCGCCGGCCGGGCCTTCCAGGCCGAGCGGATCGCGCACCACCTGGCCCAGCATCTGGTAGCCGCCGCACAGGCCGAGGATGTGTCCGCCGCGCCGGCGATGGGCGAGGATGTCGATGTCCCAGCCTTGGGCGCGCAAGGCGGCGAGGTCGCGCAGCGTGGTCTTGGAACCGGGCAGGATGACGAGGTCGGCGTCGCCCGGCAGCGCCTGCCCGGGCGGCACCATGACCAGGTTCACCGCGGGCTCGAGCTTCAGCGGGTCGAGATCGTCGAAATTCGCGATTCCGGGCAGGATCGGGACGGCGATCTTCAGCCCCGCGCTGGATTTGCCCGCGAGCGGGCGCAGGTCGAGCCCGTCCTCAGCCGGCAGGCGGGCGGCGTCGGCAAACCACGGCACGACGCCGAGGCAGGGCCAACCCGTCGCCTGGCGGATGGTTTCGACACCGTCGGCGAACAGCGCGACCTCGCCCCTGAAGCGGTTGACGGCGAAGGCGGCGATCATGGCGCGGTCGGCCTCATCCAGCACGGCGTGGGTGCCGACGAGACTGGCGATGACGCCGCCCCGATCGATATCGCCGACGAGAATCGCGGGCACGCCGGCCGTGCGGGCGAAGCCGAGATTGGCGATGTCGCGGGCGCGCAGATTGGTCTCGGCCGGCGAGCCCGCGCCCTCGACGATGATGAGGTCGGCGCCGGCGCAAAGCCGTTCGAAGCTTTCCAGGACCTTGGGCAGGAAATCGCCGCGCCGCGCGAAATCGCCCGAGGCGAGATGGCCCGCGACCTGTCCCTGGAGGATGATCTGGCTGCCGGCTTCGCTTTCGGGCTTCAGCAGCACCGGGTTCATGTCGACATGCGGCGGGACGCGGGCGGCACGCGCCTGCAGCGCCTGCGCCCGCCCGATCTCGCCGGCCGCGGTGGCTGCGGCATTGTTGGACATGTTTTGCGGCTTGAACGGCCTGACCTTGAGCCCGCGATCGGCGAACAGCCGGCACAACCCCGCGACGATCAGCGACTTGCCGACATTGGAGCCGGTGCCGAGGATCATGACGGCGGGGGTGCGGCGCGCGACCATGCGCCTGCTTATGCGCCGATCATGCGCGGGGCAACCGGTCAGCGCAGCCAATCGGCGCGGGCGGATTGGCGATGCAAGCGGAGGGTCGCCGGTTCACGCCAAAACCCGCTACGCCAAAGGGGCGAAGTCGCAACGGGCGCCCGTCGTGAACCGGCTTGCAGCAATAGATACTGACCTCTGATGAATGTCAACAATCATCACTTCGTATTTGATCAACCAATCCGCTCGCCCCGGACCCTCGCTAACGGCGTGCGTCGCGTCGCATGCCATGCTAAACGCGCCGCCTGCTTTCATGCCGCAGGCGACCGACCGCGATGAACCCGATCTTCTCCGCCCTCCCGACCAGTGTCTTCGAGGTGATGTCCCAATTGGCGCGCGAAACCGGCGCGATCAATCTGGGCCAGGGCTTCCCGGATGATCCGGGTCCCCTCGACGTGCGCCAGAAGGCGGCCGATGCCGTCGTGAACGGCTGGAACCAGTATCCTCCGATGATGGGACTTCCCGAGCTGCGCCAGGCCACGGCGGCGCATTACAAGCGCTGGCAGGGGCTCGATCTCGATCCCGACAGCGAGATCATGGTGACCTCGGGCGCGACCGAGGCGATCGCGGGCGCGCTGATGGCGCTGGTCTCGCCCGGCGACGAGGTCGTGCTGTTCGAGCCGATGTACGACGCCTATGTCCCGCTCGTGCGCCGCGCCGGCGGCATCCCGAAATTCGTGACGCTGACGCCGCCGCATTTCGGGTTGACGGAGGACGCGCTGGCGAAGGCGTTCTCGCCCCGCACGAAGGTCGTGCTGTTCAACAACCCGCTGAACCCGACCGCGACGATCTTCAGCGAAGCCGATCTCGATCTGCTCGCCGCCTTCTGCATCCGCCATGACGCTGTCGCGATCTGCGACGAGGTCTGGGAACATGTCGTCTTCGACGGGCACAGGCATGTCCCGGTGCTGGGGCGGCCTGGCATGCGCGAGCGCACGGTCAAGATTTCCTCGGCCGGCAAGATCTTCTCGCTCACCGGCTGGAAGGTCGGGCTGGTGATGGCGGCCCCGCCGCTGATGAAGGTGCTGGCCAAGGCGCACCAGTACATCACCTTTACCACGCCGCCGAACCTGCAGGCCGCCGTCGCCTATGGCCTCGGCAAGGACGACAGCTATTTCGAGGGGATGCGGGCCGATTTCCAACGCTCGCGGGATCGTTTCGCCGATGGCCTGGCAGGCCTCGGTTTCAGCGTGCTGCCGAGCGTCGGGACCTATTTCCTCAATGTTGACATCGCCCCGCTGGGGAAGACCGACGACGTCGACTTCTGCAAGCGGCTGGTGATGGAAAACGGCGTCGCCGCGATCCCGGTCAGCGCCTTCTATGCGGAGGGCGCGGTCAAAACGGTCGTGCGCTTCTGCTTCGCCAAGCGCGACGCGACGCTGGATGTGGCGCTGGAGCGCCTGGCAGCCTGGAGGAAGGCGGCCTGAAGCCGGTCGCCCGCGACGCGGTCATCGTGCCTGCGCGGTGGCCAGCCTTGTCTGGAGTTGCTCCATCTCCGCCGTCTTGCCGCCGGCCTTGAGCGCTTCGATGGCGGCCGTGATCTGCACCAGCGCCTCCTCGGCGAGGGCGGGATTTTTCTGACGCTCAGCCAGCTGCATCATGGCGAAGGCCTGGTTCGCCGAACTGTCGGCCCATTCCAGCAGCGCGGTTTGCGGGTGCCGGACCTCCAGCGCCCGACCAAAGGCCACGATCGCCTCCTCGACCACGACCGATTCACGATAGCGCTGCCCCATCGCGCCGAGCACCGTGCCCATGCGGTCCTGCAGGTCGGCCCAGAGCTTCGGGTCGGTCTCGCGCGTCCAGTGCTGCGAGGCCGCGTTGAAGGCGTTGAAGGCGGCCTCCAGCGTCGCCATGCCGAGCGTGCGCTCGCCGAGCACCGAGAGCGCGCGGCCCAGGTCGAACTGCACGCGGGCCCAGGCCGCCGCATCGGCGGTGCGGTCGGTCACGGTCAGGGCGGCGCGCAAGGCGTCGATCGCCTCCTCGAGCAGGTCTTCGTCGCTGGTGGGCGCGCCGAGCCGCAGCGCCATCGCGCCGAGATGCCGTTGCAGCCGGCCCCAGAGCGGCGGCGCGTGTTCCTTGCGCAGATCCTCCAAGGCGAGGCGATAGCAGGCGGCGGCCTCGCGCAGGTGGTCCGCGTCGGCGTCGCGCCCGGCGCGCATCGTCAGCGCGAGCCCGAGCCGCTCCTGCGTGGCCGCCCAGCGCAGCGTGTCCTCGAAATTGTCGAGACCGGCGATCAGGATCCGCAGATGCGCGATGGCGTCGTCGAAGCCGGACCGATCGCCGAACTCCTCGCCGAGCCGCAGCAGCGCGTCGGATTGGAGCAAGGCCAGTTCATGGCTGCGCTGCAGGTCGGCCAGGCCTACGATCGCGGATGCTTCGGCGTAGCGCTTGGCGGCCTCCCGGCAGGATTGCGGCGCCAGGTCGAGCTGGCTCACGGCGCCGCGGTCGCCGCGCGTCTCGCCGACCGCGATACGGCGTTGCACGGGCAGTTCCGAAAGGTTGCTGATGTCGCCGAGAATCTGCATCTCGGCCTGGGCCAGGGCCTTGTCGACTTCGGCGAAATGTCCCGCCTCGAACGCCGCCGCCGCCCGCGAGCGCCAGTCGGCCAGCGCGGGGTCGGCGACAGGCGCCGCGAGCCGTCGGCGCAATCTGGCAATGTCGGGGGCGCGTCGGGTCAGCAGACGTCGCAGCCCGGAGAGATCGCTCACGCCGGTCGTCTTGACCACAGGCGTGACGATGGCGAGCAGGATCGGCGGCGGCACGGCATGCCGCTGCGCGATGCGCGCGATGAGAGCCGCAAGATCGTCCGGCTTCGTCACGAGACTACCGTTCCCAGCCCCCCGGCCGAATCAGTATTGGTCGTGTTGGTTCGGTCAACTATCACCGAACTGCGATGAGGTGGCAGCGGGTCACGTCGCCATGACCCGCCTTGGCCCGTCCGCGATTACTTCGCGGCGATGACGGCGATCTCGACCGTGAACTGCGGCGCGGCGAGCTTGGCCTCGACGGTGGCGCGGCCCGGTGTCTGGCCGGCGATGACCCAGGTATCCCAGACACCGTTCATTTCGGCGAAGGTCGACATGTCCGACAGCCAGATATTGACCATCAGCAGCTTGCTCTTGTCGCTGCCGGCCTCGGCCAGCAGGCCGTCGATGATGCCGAGGATGTCAGCCGTCTGCTCGGCGACGCTCTTGCCCGCCGCCTTGTCCGCGACCTGGCCGGCCAGATAGACGGTGTCGCCATGGACGACGGCCTTCGACATGCGCGGGCCGACGGCGATGCGCTGAATGCTCATGATGAAATCTCCTGGAAAAGGGCGCTTGCTGGTAGCCCGTGCCGAAGGCTTGCGCAACGTCGTGCAGGTTGCGTGAATGCCGTTAGGTCAGGCCAGCCCAGCCCGCCCAGATCATGGCATAGCGGGCGGCCTTTCCGACAAGGACAAGCCCGACAAACTGGATCAGCGGATAGTTCAGCGTCCCGGCCACGAAGGTCAGCGGGTCGCCGGCGATCGGCAGCCAGGCGAACAGCAGCGAGGGCCAGCCGAAGCGCGAAAACCAGCCCTGCGCCTGCACGAGCCGGTGAGGGTCGGGCCGCAGCCGTCGCGGCAGCTTTTCGACGCCGTGCCGCGCGATCAGCCGTCCCAGCCACCAGTTCAGCACCGAGCCCGCTGTGTTGGCGAGGCTCGCGACCAAAAACAGCGCCAGCGGATCGACCGTGCGCGCGGCCAGCAGTCCGAGGAACACGGCCTCGGATTGCGCCGGAAGCAGAGTCGCCGCGACGAAGGCCGCGCCCGCCATCCCGGCGAGCGACCACAACGCCTCCATCAGAGCGGCATGCCGTCTAAAGCCGGCGCAGTGCGACCTGCTGGATGCGATGGCTCGCACCCTTGGTCAGGATCAGGCTGGCGCGCTGGCGGGTCGGCAGGATGTTTTCCTGCAGGTTGGGCAGGTTGATGCCGGTCCAGAGGCTTTCGGCAATCGACAGCGCCTCGTCCTCGCCGATCTCGGCGTATTTGCGGAAGAACGAGCGCGGATCGCGAAAGGCGGTCTGGCGCAGCGTCATGAAACGGTTGACGTACCAGCGATGCAGGTCGTTCTCGTCGGCATCCAGATACACAGAGAAATCGAAATAATCCGACACGAAGGGGATGACCGTGCCGTCCTTGGGCATGCGGCTCGGCTGGAGCACGTTCAGCCCTTCGAGGATCAGGATGTCGGGCCGCTCGACCGTGACCGTCTCGCCGGGCACCACGTCGTAGACGAGATGCGAATAGACCGGCGCCGCGACCTGGGGCTTGCCGGCCTTGATGTCGGAGAGGAAGCGCAGGATCGCCGAGCCGTCATAGCTTTCGGGGAAACCCTTGCGCTGCATCAGCCCGCGTCGCTCCAGCTCGGCATTGGGCAGGAGGAAGCCGTCAGTGGTGACGAGCTCGACCTTGGGCGTGTTCGGCCAGCGCGACAACAGCGCCTTGAGCACGCGCGCGGTGGTCGATTTGCCGACCGCGACGGAACCCGCGACGCCGATGATGTAGGGAACCTTGACCTGCGCCTCCGCCAGCAGGAAGCGCTGCGTCGCCTTGAACAGCCCCTGCGTCGCCGCGACATACAGAGAGAGCAGGCGCGACAGTGGCAGGTAAATCGCCACGATCTCGTCGAGCGAGATCGGGTCGTTGATCGATTGCAGCTTGGTGAGGTCGTCGACCGACAGCGTCAGCGGCGTGTCGGCGCGCAGATGCGCCCACTCGTCGCGCGAGAAGCTGCGATACGGCGAGCCGAGATCGGGGTCATGCGGGGCGGGAATCACACGCTGGTCCATGAGGCCACCCGCATTCCAGGCTTCGAGGTTCAACGCGGGACGAGCCTCGATCTCACAGGGGCCGTGCGGCTTTCTCCGCCAGACCGGAGCGCACGGTGCGGGCCTCAAGCTGGCTCAAGACGTCCTGCAATGCAACATCGCGGCTCCTGAGCACGACTAAGAGATGATAGAGCACGTCCGCGCTCTCGGCGATCAGCTCGTCGCGATCGCCCTTGACCGCGGCGATGACGGCCTCGACCGCCTCCTCGCCGAACTTCTTGGCGCAGCGCTCCGGCCCGGCGGCGAGAAGCTTGGCGGTCCAGGAATCTTCGGGCGAAGCGGCGGAGCGTTGCGCGATGCGGGCTTCGAGGTCGGTGAGGGTGAAAGCGCTCATCTCAGTCAATCCAGCCGCATCGCCAGCCCGGCTTGCGCCATATGCGCCTTGGCCTGCCCGATCGTGTAGGTCCCGAAATGGAAGATCGAGGCCGCCAGCACCGCCGAGGCGTGGCCCTCGCGCACGCCGTTGACGAGATCGTCGAGATCGCCGACGCCGCCCGAGGCGATCACCGGAACCGTGACGGCATCCGCGATGGCGCGGGTCAGTCCGAGATCATAGCCGACCTTGGTGCCGTCGCGGTCCATCGAGGTCACCAGCAGTTCGCCTGCCCCGAGCGAGACGACCTCCTGCGCGAAGGCCACCGCCTCCAGCCCCGTCGGGTTGCGCCCGCCATGGGTGAAGATCTCCCAGCGCCCGGGCGAGACCTGCTTGGCGTCGATGGCGACGACGACGCACTGGCCGCCGAACTTCTCCGCCGCCTGCCTGACGAAGTCCCGGTTGGTGACCGCGGCCGTGTTGATCGAGACCTTGTCGGCGCCCGCCAGCAGCAGCGCGCGGATGTCCTCGACCTTGCGCACGCCGCCGCCCACCGTCAGCGGCATGAAGCAGGCCTCGGCCGTACGGGTGACGGCATCGAACAGGATGCCGCGATCCTCATGGCTGGCGGTGATGTCGAGGAAGCAGAGCTCGTCGGCGCCCGCCGCATCATAGGCCTTGGCGGCGGCGACGGGGTCGCCCGCATCCACGAGGTCGAGGAACTTCACGCCCTTGACGACGCGGCCGTCCTTGACGTCGAGGCATGGGATGATGCGGGTCTTGAGCATGGCGGGGCCGGTTTTGGAGGCTGTTGCGCCAGCCTATGACGGATTTTGTCTGGCTCGTCACCTTTGCCGGGACGCGGCGAGCCTCACCAGCCTGCGGCGCGCCTTATCAGGTCGATCCCGACGATGGTCAGGATCGTCTTGATCGCCATCAGGAACCAGCGCTCCGGCAGGCTTTCCAGGAGTCTCGTCCCGAGCATCGTCCCGGCGAAGCCGGAGACGATCATTGTCGCGATCAGTGGCAGCCAGTCGGCGAAGGCAAAGCCGAGTGCCGCGAAAGCGAAGACCTTGAGCAGGTGCTGGATCGTCGTGCAGGCGGCGTGCGTGGCGATCAGCTGGCGCTTCTCCAGCCCCAGCGGCAGCAGCAGCGCCTGGACGAAGGGTCCGGTGGCGCCGACGAACATGGTGATGATCGTCGAAAGCCCGCCGCCGATGACGAGGCCGCTGGATGCAAGGCCGGGAATGCGCGGCTTCGGCAGCCACGCCATCGCCAGGATGAAGAGGCCGAGCAGGCCCAGCAGGATGCGCTCGGGCAACTCGACCACAAGCCAGGTGCCGATCAGCACGCCGACGAGGGAGCCCGCCGTGAAGCGCGCGACCAGCGGCCAGACGGCGTGCGCCCGCTGCAGATATGTCCGCCCGACATTGGAGCCCACCTGAACCAGCCCATGCACGGCGATGATGACGGCGGGCGGCACGGTGCCGGCGAGCGCGCCCAGCATCGCCACGCCGCCGCCGATGCCGAAGGCGGCGGTGAAGGCCGAGGTCATGAAGCTCACCGCGATCAGCAGCAGCGCGATGGCCGGCGCGACGCCTGCCGGCAGGTGCGTGTCGAGCATGTCCGAAAAGCCGTGCGGGCGAGGGAGTGCAGCGAAAGGAAGGGCGGTTGCCTGCTGCTACACCGGGCGCGGCCTCCGGCAAAGCCCGGCCGCGCGGTCGAGCGCTGGGTCGAAGGCCGGCAGCCACTCCGCACAGGCACAATCCGGCACGTCGGAAACCACATTTCGGGTTGGCGCTTTACAAGGGTCCACCGGGAGCGTTTCCTGACGAGAATGGCGGCGGCTCCAGGACCTATCCTGCAAGTCCGACAACGCCACATCGTTCAACGGTTGCGTCTTTTCGGAGTGGTGTGATGCGTCGCGTGTTCGGCCTGCTGGCCGCTGTCTTCATGTCCCTTGCCGGCGTCGCCTCGGCGCAGGCCGGCGTCGATGTTCGCGTCGATATCGCTGCCCAGCGCATCCAGGTCACGACGACCGACGGCGAAAGCTACAATTGGGCGATCTCGTCGGGCCGCAAGGGCTACCGCACCCCCAACGGGACCTACCGCCCGACGCGGCTTGAGAGGAACTGGTATTCGCGGAAATATGGCGGCGCGATGCCCAACGCCGTCTTCTTCCGCGGCGGTTACGCCATCCACGGCACGACCGCCGTCGGCTCGCTCGGCCGCCCCGCCTCGCATGGCTGCATCCGCCTGCACCCGACCAATGCCGCCAAGCTCTTCGCGCTGGTCAAGAAACATGGCGCCGGCCAGACCCGGATCGCGCTGAACGGCGCGGCCCCCGACAATCTCTCGCAGTTCGCGAAGGCCTCGGGCGGCAAGACCAAGATCGCCAAGGCGAAGGCCAAGCAGCGCGCGGCCATCGCCCAGCAGCGCAAGGCTCCGAACTGGGATGCCGCCCGCGAGCAGATCCTGCTGCGTCCCGCTTTGCCGGCGAGCGCCTTCGGCTACCAGCCCTACAATCTGCAGCGCTATTACGAGCCCGGTCCGCGCTGGCGCTGAGGCGCGCTCACAGCGCCTCCGGCGCGATCCGCAGCCAGCCTTCCAGCGTCTCGCCGGGTTGAAGTCGCCTGAGCGGCGCGGCCTCCCGCGCGGCCTTCTCGCTCGGCGAGCCGATGGCGTGGCTCTGTGGTTCGACACAGAGGAAATCCGCTCCCGCCGGCGCCCAGACCACCGGGCAGCGCAGGCTCTCGCTTGCCGTCAGCGTGATGGCGAGCCCGGTCGAAGGCGTCTCGATCCGTGCCGTTCCGTCCCAGCGCAGGAAGCTCCAGGCGGTCTCGCGGCCCGTGGCGAAGACCGGCTTGCCGGCATAGGGCCCGCCTTCCCGGAGCGGCTCCGAGCCGGTCGCGCGGAAGGCCTCGCCGAAGATCAGCGCGCCGCTGGCGGTCATGCCCAGGCGCGTATCGGGCGCGCAGGGAAACCACGGGTGATGTCCGATTCCATAAGGTAGGCCCTGATCCGCCTCGTTGGTGATAGCCAGCGCGACGGTCATACCCGCGTCGTCGAGGCTGATCTCCTGCCGGACGCGGTAGCGATACGGGTCGGGCCCCGCGCTGCGGCGATGTTCCAGCACGGTACGCCCGGCGGTATGGCCAAGTATGCCCCAGGCGGACTGCCAGCCGAAGCCGTGGATATTGCCGCCGCCACGGGGATTGTTGTCGGGCACCGTGAAGCGCGTCGTGCCGTCGTCGACCACGCCGTCGAAGGCGCGGTTGGCGAAGGGCGCCATCACCCAGCTTCCCATCATGTTGGGCGCGGCCGTCGATGGCACCGCTCCGTCCGGCGCATGCAGCAGCTTGTGCAGGCGTCCGTCCGGCCCGCGCCAGTCGAGCCCCGCAATGATGCCGCCGGCCTCGGGATAGACGGTTGCGCGCAGGTTTCCCGCTTCGAGTTGCAGCATGACGGCCTTGGTCCTTCAGGTGATCAGGGGGCGCAGCATCGCCTGCATTCCGCACAGCCGGGGCAGGACATGCGCGATCATCTCCGCGACCGAACGGCGCTGCACCTGTCCGGAGATGTTGAACGCGGCGATGACCTCGCCGCGCGCGTTGAACAGCGGCATCGCCAGCGAGATCAGCCCGAGCTCGAGCTCCTGGTCGACGATGCAATAGCCCTGTTCGCGAACGCCCGCGAGGATGTCGGCCAATTGTGCGGGATCCGTGACCGTATGCTCCGTCCGGGCGCGCGGCTTGCCGGCGCGGATGCGCGCCTGCGCGTCTTCGGGGTCGCGAAAGGCCAGCAGCACGCGTCCCATCGAGGTGCAGAAGGCCGGCAGCCGCGTGCCGACGGATAGGCCGACCGACATGATCCGCCGTTGCGCCGAGCGTGCGATGTAGACGATCTCGTGCCCGTCGAGCAGGCAGGCGGACGAGGATTCGTGGGTTTCCTCCGACAGGCGTTCGAGAAAGGGCTGGACCAGCTGCGGCAGCGCGGTCGAGGCGAGCCAGGCATGGCCGAGCCGCAGCACGCGCGGCGTCAGCCGGAAGAATTTGCCGTCGAACTCGGCATAACCGATGCGGGTGAGCGTCAGCAGGCAGCGCCTTGCGGCGGCCCGCGACAGGTCGGTGGCGCGGGCGACATCGGCGATGGTGAGCTTGTCATGGGCGGCGTCGAAGCACTCGATCACCGCCAGCCCCTTTTCGAGAGCGGCCATATGGTCGCGGTCGGGCGCGTCGCCTGCCATCCTTGACCGCCTGCTCCTCGCAGCTTAACGTTCGAATATCAGAATAGTGTGCGATAAACGCACATATTGAGGAGATGTCAAGGTGGCTGAATTCGTCTCTCTCTCCGAGGGAATCGAGGCGGTCGTGAGCGATGGCTGCTCCGTCGCCATGGAAGGCTTCACGCATCTGATCCCGCATGCGGCGGGACATGAAACCATCCGGCAGGGCAAGCGCCGCCTGACGCTGATCCGGATGACGCCGGACCTGATCTATGACCAGTTGATCGGCACCGGCTGCGCGGAGAAGCTGATCTTCTCCTGGGGCGGCAATCCCGGCGTCGGCTCGCTGCATCGCTTCCGCGATGCGGTCGAGAATGGCTGGCCGCACCGACTCGAGATCGAGGAGCACAGCCACGCCGCCATGGCCAACGCCTATGAGGCCGGCGCCGCCAACCTGCCCTTCGGGGTGTTCCGGGGCTACAAGGGCGTCGATCTGCCCAAGGTGAACCCGCAGATCCGCTCCGTGACCTGCCCCTATACCGGCGAGGTGCTGGCGACCGTTCCGGCGATCCGGCCCGATGCGGCGGTGATCCATGCCCTCAAGGCCGACCGCGAGGGCAATGTCCTGCTGGAGGGCATCGTCGGCGTGCAGAAGGAGGCGGTGCTGGCCGCGAAGCGCTCGCTCGTCACCGTCGAGGAGATCGTCGATGATTTCGGCCCGCGCAACGCCAATGCGGTGATCCTGCCGTCCTGGGCCGTGACCGTGATCGCCCATGTGCCGGGCGGCGCCTATCCGTCCTACGCGCATGGCTATTACAAGCGCGCCAACGATTTCTACATCGCCTGGGACAAGATCGCCCGGGAGCGCGACACGTTCTTGGCCTGGATCAAGGAAAACGTACTGGAAAACGGGCCTGATGCCTTCGCCCGGCATGTCCTTGCACAGAGGGAGGCAGCGTGATGACCGCGACCCCGACCGAAATGATGACCATCGCGGCCGCTCGCCTGCTGACGAATACGGATGTCTGCTTCGTCGGCATCGGCGCGCCCTCGGCTGCCTGTAACCTGGCACGCCTCACCCATGCGCCCAAGATCACGCTGATCTACGAATCCGGCACGCTCTCGACGCGGCCCAGCGTGCTGCCGCTCTCGATCGGCGATGGCGAGCTTTGCGACACCGCGCTGACCACGGTCGCCGTGCCCGAGATGTTCCGCTACTGGCTGCAGGGCGGGCGCATCACCATCGGCTTCCTGGGCGGCGCCCAGATCGACCGCTTCGCCAATCTCAACACCACGGTCGTCGGCCCCTATGACGCCCCGAGGGTGCGCCTGCCCGGCGGCGGTGGCGCGCCCGAGATCGCCAGCAATTGCGGCCAGATCTTCATCACCATGGCGATGGGCACGCGCGCCTTCGTCGAGAAACTGCCCTTCATCACCTCCTTCGGCCATGGCGCGGGCAAGGGCGACCGCGCCGCGCTCGGCCTGAAGACCAGGGGGCCGACCAAGGTCATGACCGATCTCTGCGTGCTGGAGCCGGACCCGGAGACGGCGGAATTGACGGTCGTCTCGCTGCATCCGGGCGTGACCCACGAGCAGGTCCAGGCGGGATGCGCCTGGCCGCTGCGCTTCGCTGCCGATGTCGCGGAAACCCCGGCCGCGACGGCGCAGGAACTCTCCGTGCTGCGCGACCTCCATGCTCGCACGCGGCAAGCTCATGGAGTGGCGGCATGAGCCTGATCTATCCCCGCGACAGCCTGAGATCTCACCCGCTCAACCGGTCGCCCGATTACGGCTCGACAGCCAAGCGCGCGCCCTCGAAGCCGCTGATCCTGCTGCCGCATACGCTCTCGGAGACGACCGGGCCCGTCTTCGGGCATGATGCCGTGCCGACGGGCGATTTCGACCTGACGCGGCAGCATGCTGGCGAGCCGCTGGGCGAACGCATCATCGTCTCGGGCCGCGTCCTCGACGAGGACGGCCGGCCGGTGCCGCATACGCTGGTCGAAATCTGGCAGGCCAATGCGGGCGGTCGCTATGTTCATGTCCGCGACCAGCATCCGGCCCCGCTCGATCCAAACTTCACCGGGGCCGGCCGGGCGCTGACGGATGCGGAAGGGCGCTACCGCTTCGTCACGATCAAGCCCGGCGCCTATCCCTGGCGCAATCACCACAATGCCTGGCGGCCGGCCCATATCCATTTCTCGCTGTTTGGGCCGAGCTTCCTGTCGCGCGTCATCACCCAGATGTATTTCCCGGGCGACCCGCTGTTCAGATACGACCCGATCTTCCAGTCGATCACCGATGCCCATGTGCGCGAGCGTCTGGTCTCGCGCTTCGACCTGGCGATGACCGAGCCGGAATGGGCGCTTGGCTACACATTCGACATCGTCCTGCGCGGGCGCAACGTGACGCCGGTGGAGGAGCCGCATGACCACTGAGCCTGAAGCGAACTTCGGCATTACGCCCTCCCAGACCATCGGCCCGTTCTTCGCCTATGCGCTGACGCCGCGCGCCTATGGCGGCTCCGAACTCGCGACCGAGCAGGTCGCCACCGAGGGCGTGGAAGGAGAGCACATCCGGATCGAGGGCACCGTCTATGACGGTGACGGTGTGGCCGTGGGCGACGCCATGATCGAGATCTGGCAGGCTGATGCGCAAGGTCGTTTCAATGCCTCGAGCAATGCCGGCTTCACCGGCTTCGGCCGTGCTGAGACGACGGCCGAGGGCTGCTTCCAATTCGAGACGATCCGGCCCGGCGCCCTGCCGGGGTGCGATGGCACGATGCAGGCGCCGCATCTCTCCGTGTCGGTCTTCGCGCGCGGAATCCTGACGAGGCTGGCGACGCGGATCTATTTCGAATGCGATCCCGGCAATGCGGATGATCCGGTTCTCGCGCTCGTCCCGGCTGACCGACGCGACACGCTGATCGCAAGGCGCGACGGCAAAGGTGTCTTCCGCTTCGACATCCGCCTGCAGGGCGACGGCGAGACGGTCTTCTTCGCGGCTTGATACGAGCGATTGCCATGCCCGGGCTTGACCCGGGCATCTCCGGCAGGAGATTCTCGGGTCTGCGCGACGCTTCGCCCGAGAATGACGGGCGCGGCTACAACACGCCGGAGCCCAGCCGATGCCCACACCCCTGATCGCGCTCGACTGGGGCACGACCCGCGCCCGCGCCTTCCTGATCTCCGCGACGGGGGAGGTGCTGGAGCGCCGCAGCGCCGATCAGGGCATCCAGTCGGTTCCCCCCGGTGGCTTTCCGGCCGCTTTCGAGGCGATCGCCGGTGATCTGCGCAAGGCGGCGCCCAATGCGGCCATCGTGCTCGCCGGCATGGTCGGCAGCCGCAATGGCTGGATCGAGGCCCATTATGTCGCCTGCCCCGCCTCGCCGGACGCGATCGCCGCCGCCGGCATGAAGGTCACCCTGGCCGACGGAACGCCCGCGACCATCCTGCCCGGCCTGTCCTGCGACGAGGGCGCCTTCGACGTCATGCGCGGCGAGGAGACGCTGATCGTCGGGTTGGGTCTGGATGACGGCATCGCCTGCCTGCCCGGCACCCATTCGAAATGGGCCTTGATCGAGGGCGGCCGGATCACCCGCTTCGCCAGTTTCATGACCGGCGAGATCTACGGGTTGCTGCGGCAGCACTCGATCCTCTCGCGGCTCGCGGAGGAGCCTGTTGGCCAAGACGCTGCACGCGGAGCTGCCGAGGGCCTTGCCGCTGCCGCCCGTCCCGGCGGATTGCTCAACACGGCCTTCGCGTCGCGCTCGGAGGTGCTGGCCGGGCGCATGCCCGGCGGTGCCGTCGGCCCCTATCTCTCGGCGCTGCTGGTCGGTCACGAGATCGCCGGTGCGCAGGCGCTTCTCGGCCGCAGCGACACAGTCCATCTGGTCGCTGACGGCGTCCTGGCGCAAAGCTATGGCGCGGCACTGGCATCGATGGGGATCACGGCGAAGCTGACGACGCCGGAAGCAGCTTTCGTCGCGGGCGTTCGCCGCCTCGCGGAGCACGTTTCGGCATGATCGTCGTCTTCGGCTCGCTCAATGTCGATCTGGTCACAGCCGTCGACCGTCTGCCCGGCGCGGGCGAGACGGTGATCGGCCCGGCCTATGCCCTCCATCCCGGCGGCAAGGGCGCCAACCAGGCGCTCGCGGCCCGCCGCGCCGGGGCCGAGGTCGTGCTCGTCGGCGCGGTCGGCCGCGATGCCTTCGCCGAGATCGCCCTGTCGCTGCTCGCGGCGGATGGCGTTGATCTCGCCCATGTCGCAACGGTCCAGGCGCCGACCGGCGCGGCCTTCATCGCGGTCGATGCGGCCGGCTCCAACCAGATCGTCGTTGCGGCGGGCGCCAACGCGTGCGCTGCGGCCGACGCGCTGGCCGGTCTGGCGCTGGGCGAGGGCGACATCCTGCTGCTGCAGCGCGAGGTCCCGGAAAGCGAATGCCTCGCGGCGGCGCGGCTGATGAAGCGCGCCGGCGGCCGCGTCGTCCTCAACCTCGCCCCGGCCGGCATTCCGGCGCAGGAGCTGCTCGCTTGTCTCGACGTGCTCGTCGTCAACGAGCATGAGGCGCTGGTGCTGGCGCAGTCGCTGGGTTGGCGCGAGCGCGAGCCCGACGCGATCGCGCGGCGTTGCGACGCCGAGCGCGGCCTCGCCTGCATCGTCACGCTCGGAGGCGCTGGTGCTGTCGGCTGGCATGGCGGCGTGCGTCGCGCGCTCGACGCGCCTGCTGTTTCCGTCGTCGACACAGTCGCGGCGGGAGACAGCTTCACCGGCGCCTTCGCGGCCGCGCTGTCGGTCGGCTACGGTTTCTCGGGCGCGCTCCAGCGCGGTCTCGCCGCCGGCTCGCTCGCCTGCACGGTGGCGGGCGCGCAGCCCAGCGTGCCCCACCGCGAGGCGATCGAGGCCCTGGTCGGGCAGTCTTTCCTGTAAGGCCCCGCCTTCCCGTAACGCCCTGCCTTTCTGTCGCGTCCTGTCGCTTCCGTTTCGGCGATAGCTGCAATCCGCCGTTAAGTCTGTTCGCGTCGGGCGGGCGGCAAGGGTCGGAAACCGCCCAATCCGAGCACCGCTCTTCACGCTTCCGCAGGGACTGGATGGTCATCGTTGCCGCAAGGTCAATCCTGGGAGGCGTGGTCGCAATGGCCCAAAGGCCGATCATCTGGGCGCTCGGTATCGCGGCTGTCGTGTCGCTGAGCGCGCTTGGCTCCGGTTGGAAGCTTGCGCGCTCCGTAGGCATGGACGAGACGCCCAGCGCGGCCTCGGTCACGGCAGGCGCTCGCTCGTCGCCGGGCCCCGCCCCCGCGACCAGACCCGCAGACACGCGCCCGGGCGAGCCGCCGACGCTGACCGTCGCCGCCGATTATCGCGGCCACTACGTCGTCCACCCGTCGGTTGACAACTTTCGCATCAAGATGCTGGTCGATACGGGTGCCAGCCTCGTCGCGCTGACGGCGAGCGATGCCCGCGCGCTCGGCATCCACCTGTCCTCGTCCGACTACAAGATGGCGCTGAACACCGCCAATGGCACGGTCAGGGGCGCGCGCGTCAATTTGCGCGAGGTCAGGCTCGGGTCGATTCTCGTCCGCAATGTCGAGGCCGTCGTCCTGCCCGAAGGCGCGCTCTCCATGAGCCTGCTGGGCACCTCGTTCCTCGGCAAGCTCAGGGGCTACGAGGTCCAGACCGGTCGCATGGTGCTGCGCGGCTGAGGCTTTTTTCTGGGATGACCCCGTCTCTGCAGGCACGGCGAACGTCCGAAAGCCGTGGCGACACGCCACGGCCGATGCCGTGAACAGCAACGGAGCCGATGCCAGGCTCAGCCCAGGGCGGCGATCGTTGTGGCGCTCAGCGCGCGCTCAGCTGAAGCCTGGGCACATGGAAACGCCCGAGCGCTCGACCTGCTCGATGCTGGCCGTCCCGCCCGCCTTGCCGAGGCGCGGGCGCATGTAGATCGGCTCATTGCCGATCGTGATGGCGCCACCCTTGATGATCCAGCCGACGACGGGCGTGAACTCGTAGCTCGCCTGCGCCATCATGATCGAGGTGTTGGGCAGGCGCAGATCAGCCGGGATGGTGACGGTCGTGCCCCGCGCGAACTTCGTCGAGTTGCGCTGCTCGCTCCAGCAGACCTTGGCGACGCCGGCGCTGTCGATCACGATATGATGGACTGACATCTTCGGCGCGACGGCCGTGTAGGGCATCATGACGGTCTGCGCGGCGTCGAAGATGTTGGCCATCTCGGTGTTCGAGATCGTGCTGGCCTGCGCCGTCAGATCGGCCAGGGACCGGGTGAGCTGCGTCACCTTGCGGTCGATCATGACACCCTGGCCGGTCTCGACGATGCCGAAATAGATCGCGAGCATTGCCGGCAGGATCATTGCGAATTCGACGGCCGCGACGCCGCGCGTATCGCGACGCAGACGCCGGGTCAGGCGGCGCAGGGCGGCCCGGTTGCGGCCGGGTGAGAGGGCGCGCGTCATCAGGGACCTCATGTCGCGGGCGCGTTGAAGGGTTCGGTCCGGAACGTCGCGGAGGCGACGATGCCGCGCCGGCCGGAGCCGATATTGACGAGGCTCGAACTCCAGTAAGTGAAGTAGAGCGAGTAGGGGTACACCGCGCGCACGACGACGATCTGCGAGGGCTGGGGCTGGTTAAACCCGAAGCCGGTCGTGTTCAGGCCGCCCGCCGTGATCGGGTTGCTACCGTCGATGCCAGTCTTGGCGCCGGCGAAGGAGGTATAGGCCCGGACGTCGATGATGAGCTTGTCGCAATCGACCGTGTTCTTTGCCGCTGCGCAGACGTCTTGTTTGAAGGAGTCCGTTTTGACGGCGGCGTCTTTGCCGGGATAACGACCAATCGACTCGCCGGTGAGCAGCGTACGAGAGGTCTGCGACACCGCCTCCTCAAGAATCTGGCTCGTCCAGAACATCAGGGCCGTCTCGAGAATGGCCGCCAGCAACATCATGAACGGGATCGAGATGAAGGCGAACTCGACCGCGGTCGCGCCGTCCTGCGAGCGCCGGAAGCGGGAAAGCAGCGCAAATCGCACAGTACGCGCTGGTGCTGCGCCAGCGGCCGTCCTGGTTTCCGAGTAGATCATGGGAGATGTCATGCGCTTTGACGTCCGGTTGTCGCTTCGCAGATGCGTGCCGCGGGGCGTCGAGCCGGCTTTCGCCTGGGCTGTCTTCGGACGCGGCATCGGCCCGATGACGCTTCAAGTCATAGCGGCAAAGAATTGCCGATCCGTTAGGCGCGCATCCCACCCGGTCGAAGGATCGTTAGGGGACGGTTTACCCTGGCAGGCCCGGCCGCGCGGGGCTCGATGCCTCAGCGCTTGCCGGCGCCCATGGCGAAGCCGTTGCGGGTGCTGGCCTGGGATCCGACCTCGCCGAAATACTTCTGCGCGTCGCCGAGCTGCGCCGAGGGCTGGCAGACCGGCGTGCAGGAATAGCTTTCCCGCTCCAGCCCGCGCTGCACCGTCAGCACGGAATCGGAATCCGCGCCCACGCGCACGAGGGATTCCGCCAGCAGAGCGCCGGCCGCATCGAGTGCGATCAGGTTGGTGACGCCGAAACTCTTGCCGGTGACGATCATCACGCCGTTCTTCTGGACGGCGACATCGGCGATGGCGGGATTGCCGATGATGACGGTCTGCGCCTTCTCCGGCAGCCGCACCACCTTGGCATGATCGACCAGGACGACGACGCTTTCGATCTTAGTCGGCTGCGGATGGGCCGGCTGAGGAGCGGCATGCGCCCGCACGATGCTGGCAGCCAGGATCATCCCGCATGCCGCAGCGGCAAGCGCCTGTTTCGTCCAGAGCGAGCGTGGACGAGCCCGCCGTTCCGCGGCCGAGAGAGTGGACATCGCGCTGCCTCAAGATTTCCGACAGGCTCAGGAAAGCGCAAAATGATGAACCAATCCCTAATCCAATCGCGTCGATGGTTTTGATCGCAGCGGACGGCGAATGACCAAGGGAGAGATCGCGGCGGAAAGGGGTCTGCCGTGCGAACAATTAAAAAAACCAGGCAGTTAAGCTATCGAATTTTATAGAAATAATATCAGTTTAACTCTCATAAGCGCTTAAATGATCAAATATATTCTTAGATATAGCCTGTAAATGCAGCGTTAACCATCGAAGCGATGTCTGTGAGATCCGGCGAATTCTTCGATCGGCTTAACCGATCGGCAAGGGGAGCGCGGTAATGTCCATTTGTCGCTGACCGAAGCCGCTTCAGAGCAAAGGCAGCCGTCAAACCGTGGTTCACAAGGAGTTCAACATGACCAACGTTTTCGCTCGCTTCGTCAAGGATGAGTCCGGCGCCACCGCCATCGAATACGGCCTGATCGCCGCCCTGATCGCCGTCGTCTGCATCGGCGTCTGGGGGACCATCGGTACCGCCCTCTTGGCCAAGTTCACTCTGATCGATAGCGGCCTTCGTCAGTAATTGGGTTGGGCGCGGGGCGCCAAGGCGCGTCGCAGCTTTCGACAACGAAACGCCCCGGCTGGTCCGGGGCGTTTTGATTCAGGCGAGGCTTCGGATCGTCCGGAGTGTTCCATTCGCGGTAAGGGTTTGGTGAGGCGCTTGCGCCAGGATCATCGGACACGCCGCCGACCCGAAGGGGACGTCCATGTCGCTCCCGCTGATTGCCCTGCTGTTCGTCTTCCCGGCCGCCATGGCCTATGCGGCGGCCAGCGACCTCGTCTCGATGACGATCTCGAACCGGCTTTGCCTCGTCCTGCTGGCGACCTTCGCGGTTTGCGCCGCCACGCTCGGCCTCGGCTGGCCTCAGATCGGCTGGCATCTGGCTGCGGGCGGGCTCATGCTTGTCGTTTGTTTCGGCATGTTCGCCGCTGGCTGGATCGGGGGCGGCGACGCCAAGCTGGCGGCCGTGACGGCGCTCTGGTTCGGTTTCGATCAGCTGATGCCCTATCTCACCGTGGCCGCGCTGGGCGGCGGCGTCTTGACCTTCGCCATGCTCAAGTTGCGTTCGGCGCCGCTGCCCGCCGTGGCCAACGGCTGGTCCTGGGCGCGACGGCTGCATTCGCCGAAGGAGGGCGTGCCCTATGGCATCGCGCTCGCCTTCGCGGCCCTGCTCGTTTTGCCCGAGACGGCGCTCTGGCGCGCGGCCATCGGTCTCTAGAGGCTGGTGGTCCCGTCGCGGGGCACGAAGGAACGGGCGCGACGGAGCGTAGGCGGTGCGAAAAAAAGATACGTCCGATTAACCATAAGTTGACGATTCCAGCCGCACGATCCTCGCCGAGAGCCAACTGGGTTTGGCTGAGGGTCAGTCGCAATGAGTCCCGCCCGCATCATCATTCTCCTCGTCGCGCTGGTCGCCGGCATCGGCGCTGCCATGCTGATCAGCAAGCCGACACAGGCGCCTGCGCCCGCCGCGCGGATCGAAGCCGCGCCGACGGTGCCGGTCCTGGTTGCCGCCGCCGACATCCCCGTCGGTAACGTCGTCGCCGCCGCCGACCTGCGCTGGCTCGACTGGCCTCTCGCCAGCGTGCCGTCCGGCGTGGTCCGCAAGGACGAGGCGCCGCAGGCCGAAGCGGAACTGACCGGCCAGGTCGCCCGCTACGGCATGCTCGCCTCAGAGCCGATCCGACGTGAAAAACTGATCAAGACCGATGGCACTGGTTTCCTCTCGGCGGTGCTGCCGTCGGGCATGCGGGCCGTCGCGATCTCGACCGACAGCCGCGGCGCCAACACGGCCGGCGGCTTCATCCTGCCCAATGACCGCGTCGACGTGATCGTCACCGTGAAGGGCCCCGCCGTCGAAGGCGAGGGCGACGCTTTCATGAGCGAGACGATCCTGCGGAACCTGCGCGTGCTGGCGATCGGCCAGAACGTCCAGGAGCGCAACGGCGAGAAGGTCGTGATCGGCGAGACCGCGACGCTCGAAGTCGAGCCTGGCCAGGCCGAAACGCTGTTCCGTTCCCAGAAGATGGGAACCCTGTCGCTCTCGCTGCGGAGCCTCAAGGATGCGGGGCAGGTCGTGACGGGTCCCACGACGGAGGGCGCCATGACGATCGTCAAATATGGCGTCAGCATGAGGAGTGCGAACCAGTGAGCCGGGACCACATCGTCCTCTCCGCCATCCTCGTCCTGGCCCTGTCGGGCGGGGCGTTGGCCCAGAACAGCGCTCCGGCGCCGGTTCTCAATGTCGGCACGAGCGAGCACGCCATCGCCCGCAAGCTCGACCTCTCGATCGGTCGCTCGCTGATCGTCGAGCTGCCGCGCGACGCCAAGGAGGTCTTCGTCGCCAACCCGAAGGTCGCCAACGCGGTCGTCCGTTCGGCCCGCAAGCTCTTCATCATCGGCATCGCCGATGGCCAGACCTCGATGTTCGTGATCGATGGCGAGGGCCGCCAGATCACGGCGCTCGAGATCGAGGTCGGGCGCGACCTCAACGTCCTCAGACAGACCCTGCGCACCGCCCTGCCCAAGGCCCAGATCGAGATCAAGCCGGCCGGGAATTCGATCCTGCTGGTCGGCAACGTCGCCAACGCCTCCGAGGCGACCCAGGCCGTCGACATCGCCAATGCCTTCGTCGGCGTCACCGGCGGCCTGTTCACCTCCAGCAAGGGCGCGGTCATCAACTCGCTGACGATCCGCGGCCGCGACCAGGTCATGGTCAAGGTCGTGGTCTCCGAGGTCTCGCGCAAGGCGATCAAGCAGCTCGGCATCAACTCGACCGGTGAGTGGAAACTCGGCAATTTCTCGGTCCTGCCGACCCTCGACAACCCGCTGCCGCTGCAGCCGCAGGCTCTCGCCGCCACCGCGATCACGGCCGGAATCGGCAACTCGACCAACTTCACGCTGCGCGCGCTCGAACGCGCCGGTCTCTCGCGTGTCCTGGCCGAGCCGACCGTCACGGCGATCTCGGGCGAAAGCGCCAAGTTCACCGCCGGCGGCGAAGTTCCCGTGCCCAGCGGCTATTCCTGCGACGGCTCCGGCATCTGCACGCTGGGCATCGTCTACCGGCCTATTGGCGTCGCGCTCAACTTCACGCCGATCGTGCTGTCCGACAACAAGATCAGCATGCGCATCGCCACCGAGGTGACGGAACTCGATTTCGAGAACCAGCTCCGCCTCAGCGACACCCGCGTGTCGGGCCAGCAGGTCGTCAACGCCCCGGCCTTCCGCGTCCGCAAGTCCGACACGACGGTTGAGCTGCCCTCGGGCGGCACGCTGGCGACCGCCGGCCTGATCCAGCGCGTCTCCAAATCCTCGCTCAACGGCTTCCCCGGACTGATGAACCTGCCGATCATCGGCGTGCTCTTCCGCTCGCGCGATTATCAACGCGAGGAGACCGAGCTGATGATCACCGCGACGCCCTATATCGCCAAGCCGATGGAGCCCAACCAGGTCCAGCGGCCCGATGACGGCTTCGTCGACGCCCATGACGCGCAGGCCGTGCTGCTCGGGCGCCTGAACAAAATCTACGGATCCGGCGGCGGACCGCTGCCGCAAGCCTACAAGGGCCGCGTCGGCTTCATCGCCGACTGATGACCAAGGCTGCACGCGCAAGGGATGGCGAGACCATGACGGCTCGATCACAGCAGAAGACCCGTTTCCGGCCCGCAGGCCTTGGCATCGTTCTCGTCGCGGGAGCGCTGCTCGGCGCCTGCGCGAACAAGGGCGACCTTGCCAGTTCGCGCGCGCCGGTCGATGTGCGGGAGCGCCATCCGATCGTGCTGCGCGATGCGCCACGCTCGCTCGATGTCTTCGTCGGACGCTCGGGCGGCGCGCTCGACGCGCGCCAGGCCGAGGACGTCGCCGACTTCGCGCAGGAATACCGTCGGTCCGGCAAGGGTGGACTCGTCGCCCAGGTGCCGACCGGAACCCGGCGCGAGATGGCGGCCCACGATACGCTCAACGGCATCCGCTCGGCGCTGGCGCGCGGCGGGGTTCCCGGCAATGCGCTGTCGGTCAGGACATACCCCGTCGCCGATGCGAACCTCGCCTCGCCGATTCGCCTAACCTTCGCCTCGTTGCAGGCCGGCCTGCCGCATGATTGCGGGCAGTGGCCGTCGGACACCGGCGTCTCGAGCTTCAAGGACGACATGTCGAACGAGCCCTACTGGAATTTCGGCTGTTCTGCCCAGGCGACGCTGGCGGCGCAGGTCGCCGATCCGATCGATCTCGTCCGCTCGCGCAGCGAAGGTCGTCCCGACATCGCCAAGCGCATGGGCGCCATCGCCAAGATCCGCGACGGCAAGGATCCGTCGACCCAGTACCGGCAGGAAACGCCGCAGATCAACTCGACCGTCGGAGGCCGCTGATGAGCGCCGAGCAGGACATCGGGACGCGCTCCGGCGACGCGGCGGCCGACGAGGTCATAGCGCCGCTTCCGCGCGTCACCTTGCAGGCCTTCTGCGAGACGCCGGGCGTCTCTGCCACCATGCAGGCCGCCATCGCCGACCGGCGCATGGACAAGGCGCATGCGCGCATCCAGATGGGCGGCCCGGCCGCTGCCGTCGAGGCTTTCCGGGCCGCGCCGACCCCCAACATCATCGTGCTGGAAACCGTGTCCGATCCGGCGACCCTGGTGGGTCATCTCGACAAGCTTTCCGAGAGCTGCGACCCCGGCACCAAGGTCGTCGTCATCGGCCATGTCAACGACGTCCAGCTCTATCGCGATCTGATCCGCCGCGGCGTCAGCGAATATCTGATCGCGCCGCTGGGCACGCTCGACGTGCTGCGCACGCTGTCGGAACTCTATGCCTCGTCCGGCGCCCGTAATCTCGGCCGCGTCATCGCCGTGATGGGCGCCAAGGGCGGTGTCGGCTCCTCGACTGTCGCCCACAACGTCGCCTGGGCTATCGCCCGCAATCTCGATGCGTCCACCGTCATCGTCGATCTCGACATCGCCTTCGGCACGGCCGGCCTCGACTTCAACCAGGATCCGCCGCAGGGCGTCGCCGAGGCCGTCTTCGCGCCGGAGCGCCTCGATGCGAACATGCTGGACCGGCTGCTCTCCCGTTGCAGCGACAATCTGGCCCTGCTGGCGGCGCCCGCGATGCTCGACCGCACGCTCGACCTGCCGGAGGACGCCTTCGAGCAGCTCTTCGACCTGCTCCGCGCCACCGTGCCCTGCGTCGTCCTCGACGTGCCCCATGTCTGGAGCAGCTGGGTCCGGCGCGCCCTGATCAATGCCGATGAAGTCGTGGTGGTGGCCGGCCCCGAGCTCGCCTCGCTCAGGAATGCCAAGAACCTGATCGACCTGGCCCGGGCGAACCGACCCAACGATTCCGGCGCGAGGCTGGTGTTGAACCAGGTCGGCATGCCCAAGCGGCCGGAGATCGACGCGGCCGAATTCTCCAAGGCGCTCGGCGTCGAGGTCCTGACCTCGATCCCCTTCGACGCGCAGCTCTTCGGCACGGCCGCCAACAACGGGCAGATGATCGCCGAGGTCCAGCCCAACGGCAAGATCGCCGAGGCCTTCGTGCAGATCGCCAGCAACCTGACCGGCCGTGGCGAGGCCAAGCGCAGCAAGCGCAGCCTGTTCGAGCCGTTCGTCGCCAAGCTGCGCCGCAAGGCCTGAGCGATGCGGCGTCTCCGGACCAGGGTCGGGGTTGAGAATAGCGTCGGCGCGGGCGGGCTGCCCGCGCGGCGGGCCACCGCGGTGGCGGGTTCGGAAGAGGGTTGAGATGTTCGGAAAGCGATCCCCAGGCGGAGCAGCCGCACCGGCCCTGGCACTGAAGGCGCCGGCTGCCGCCGCTCCCACGGTGCGTCAGCCCGAGCAGCCGCAGCTCGCGACCGAGGCCCGTCGCGCGCCGCCGCCGCCCGCGCCGGCCGAGCAGCATCGCTCGGACGAATACTACCAGATGAAGAGCATGATCTTCGGTGCTCTCATCGAGGCGATCGACCTTTCGCAGCTCGCCAAGCTCGACGGCGAGTCGGCGCGCGAGGAAATCCGCGACATCATCAACGAGATCATCTCGCTGAAGAACGTCGTGCTCTCGATCGCCGAGCAGGAGGAACTGCTCGACGACATCTGCAACGACGTGCTCGGCTACGGCCCGCTCGAGCCGCTGCTGGCGCGTGACGACATCGCCGACATCATGGTCAACGGCGCGACGCGGACCTTCATCGAAGTCGGCGGCAAGATCTCGCTGACGAACATTCGCTTCCGCGACAACGCGCAGCTGATGAACATCTGCCAGCGCATCGTCAGCCAGGTCGGCCGGCGCGTCGACGAGAGCTCGCCGATCTGCGACGCGCGCCTCGCCGACGGCTCGCGCGTCAACGTGATCGCGCCGCCACTGGCCATCGACGGACCCGCGCTCACCATCCGTAAATTCAAGAAGGACAAGCTGACCCTCGACCAGCTCGTCAAGTTCGGCGCGATCTCCCCGCCGGGCGCGGAGATCCTGAAGATCATCGGCCGGGTCCGCTGCAACATCGTCATCTCCGGCGGTACCGGCTCCGGCAAGACGACGCTGCTCAACTGCCTGACGAACTACATCGATCTCGACGAGCGCATCATCACCTGCGAGGACGCAGCCGAACTCCAGCTGCAGCAGCCGCATGTCGTGCGTCTCGAAACGCGCCCGCCCAATCTCGAGGGCACCGGCGCGGTCACCATGCGCGATCTCGTCAAGAACTGCCTGCGCATGCGTCCCGAGCGGATCATCGTCGGCGAGGTCCGCGGACCCGAGGCCTTCGACCTGCTCCAGGCCATGAATACGGGCCATGACGGCTCGATGGGCACGCTCCACGCCAACACGCCGCGCGAATGTCTGAGCCGTATCGAATCGATGATCACCATGGGCGGCTTCACCTTGCCCTCGAAGACGCTGCGCGAGATGATCTGTTCGTCGATCGACGTGATCATCCAGGCCCAGCGCCTGCGCGACGGCTCGCGCCGCATCACCCACATCACCGAGGTGATGGGCATGGAAGGCGAGGTCATCATCACCCAGGACATCGTCAACTACGACATCATGGGCGAGGACGCCCAGGGCAAGCTGATCGGCCGCCATCGCGCCACCGGCATCGGACGGCCACGCTTCTGGGAGCGCGCCCGCTATTATGGCGAGGAGCAGAGGCTTGCCGCCGCGATCGACGAGCTCGAGCAGGGCGAAGCCAATGTGGCCTGATGGCGCCGGCAGGCCGGAGCGGCAGCCATGGATCTGAGCTTTATCGCCGTTGTCGTTCTGGCGACGCTGGCTGCGGGCGGCGTCACCTATGCGCTGTTTTATCCGATGCTGAGCGGCGAGGCCCGCGCCGAGAAGCGCCGCAAGGAATTCTCCACGCCGGTCGCGGCCCGCGTGCTCGACCGCGAGGCCCAGACGCGGGCCAAGCGCGGCCAGATCGCCCAGAGCCTGAAGGACATCGAGAATCGCGAGAGCGCGCGCAACAAGCTGACCCTCGAGCAGCGCATCCAGCAGGCCGGGCTGAGCTGGGACCGCAAGAAGTACTATGTGGTGAGCGCGATCATGTCGGTCGCAGCGGGCTTCTCGCTGTTCGTGCTGAGCGGCAGCCCGGTGCTCGGCCTGTTCGGCCTGTTTATCGGCGCCTTCGGCATGCCGCCCTGGTTCCTGCAGAACTGCCGGAATCGCCGCCTGAAGAAGTTCAGCAACGAATTCCCCAATGCGATCGACGTCATCACGCGCGGCATCAAGGCCGGCCTGCCCCTGAACGACTGCCTGCGCATCGTCGCGACCGAGGCCGTCGACCCCGTGAAGACCGAGTTCCGCCTGATCATCGAGAGCCAGACGCTCGGCCTGCCGCTCAGCGACGCTGTCGCCAAGCTCTACGAGCGCATGCCCTGCGCCGAATCGAATTTCTTCGGCATCGTGCTGGCGATCCAGCAGAAGACTGGCGGCAATCTCTCGGAGACGCTGGGCAACCTGTCGCGGGTCATCCGCGATCGCCGAAAGATGCGTGACAAGATCAACGCCGTCTCGATGGAAGCCAAGGCTTCGGCGAGCATCATCGCTTGCCTGCCGCCGGCCGTCGCCGGCTTGGTCTACCTGTCGAGCCCACGCTACATCGAGCTGCTGTGGATCACCCAGGCGGGCAAGTTCGCGCTCGTCGGCTGCGCCATCTGGATGCTGATCGGCGTCCTCGTCATGCGCAAGATGATCAACTTCAACATCTGAGGCGGCACCGATGATTTCCCTGATCGCGGAAAAAGCTGTCGACAGCCAGTTCCTGCTGGCGCTGATCGTGGCGATCGCCGCCGCGGCGACGGTGCTGACGATCGCCATTCCGCTGACGGAGGGCTCGAACCTCCAGAAGCGCATGAAGAGCGTCGCCACGGAGCGCGAGAAGATCCGTGCCCGCGAGCGCGATCGGCTGAACCGTCAAAGCGACAGGGCCTCGCTGCGCCAGGAACCGAAGGAGTTCATGCGGCGCATCGTCCATCAGTTCAAGCTCAGCGACTGGCTCGGCACCGAAACCGCCAAGCGGCAGCTCGCCATGGCCGGTTATCGCGGGCAGCAGGCGGAGGTCGCTTTCCTGTTCTTCCGCCTGGTGATGCCGATCGGCCTGTTTCTGTCCACCCTGTTTTACGTCTTCGTCGTCAACGACTTCGGCAAGTCGGCGCTGATCAGGGTCGCGATGGCGATCGGCGGCGCCTATATCGGCATCAAGGCGCCCGAGCTCTTCCTCTCGAACCAGATCAGCAAGCGCCAGGCCTCTATGAAGCTGGCCTTCCCCGATGCGCTCGACCTGCTGCTGATCTGCGTCGAATCCGGCATGTCGATCGAGCACGCCTTCCGCAAGGTCTCGACCGAGATCGGCGGCCAGTCGGTGCCGCTGGCCGAGGAGTTCGCGCTCTGCACGGCCGAACTGTCCTATCTCTCCGAACGTCGGCAAGCCTATGAGAACCTGGCCATCCGCACCGGGCTCGAAGGCGTCAAATCGGTTTCGACCGCGCTGATCCAGGCCGAGCGCTACGGCACGCCGCTGGGCACCGCGCTGCGGACCCTGGCTCAGGAAAGCCGTGATCAGCGCATGATGGAAGCGGAGAAGAAGGCGGCCTCCCTGCCGCCGAAGCTGACGGTGCCCATGATCCTGTTCTTCCTGCCGGTCCTGTTCGTCGTCATCATGATGCCGGCCGTGATCCAGGTCATGAAGTTGCAGTGATCCGCTCGGCATTGGCTGTCGGCAAACGGCAGCGCGCGATGACGTCAGTCGAGGGATGCCGGCGATGACGCGGGCACCTTGGCCGGCACCGGTGAAAATGCAGACATGAATCGGTCTTGAGGTGAGTTGTCCCGGGACGCCCAGGCCCCGGTGTTTCCGTTGGAAGTGTCCAGCTTTCCGCGTCAGCCCTGTGGCGCGATTGCTTCCGGAGCGCGCGCTTGCGCGGGGGCGGCTTTGGACTTGCCCTTGGCGCCGTCCGTTTTGAGCATCTCCCAGCTGTTGGGCTGGCTGACGCTGCGCTTGAGATAGGCGATCGTGGCGGCCGCCTCCGACGGGCTCTGGTCCCGCTTCGCCAGCGTCTCGGCCTCGGCGAAGCGGCCCTGGAGTCCGAGCACCAGCACGAGATTTTGCCGCACGCGCGCATCGTTGGTGCCGGTCGCGGTCGCCTCGCGCAGGACACGCTCGGCCTCGGGCAGCTGCCTGGAGAGGGCAAGCGAAAGACCGAGATTGGAAAGCACCGTCGGCTCGCCCGGGGCGATCTTGAGCGCGGCCTGATAGATCTGCTGGGCGCGGGCATGTTCGCCGAGCTGGTCGGCCACCGTCCCCTGCGCCGAGAGGATGCGCCAGTCCGGCCGCTCCGGCGAATGCGCCCGCGAGAGCACCTCGTCGGCTTCCTTGAGGCGCCCGTTATCGGCCAGCGAGCGGCCATAGGCACCGAGCATCTCGCGGTCGTTGGAATGTGTCAGCACGGCGCTTTGCAGCACGGCGAGCGTCTGCGCGTTCTGGTCGAGCGCGCGCAGCGCCCGCGCATAGTAGAACGCCGCCTCGCGATCCTTCGGGTTGGCCTCGTAGCGCTTGCCCCAGCGCTCGCTTTCGGCATGCCAGTCGGCCGCGCTGCGCGGCTGCGTCGTGCTCTTGCCGATCGAGCCGGTGACGTCGCCCAATCCGCCCCGGCCCTGGCATCCGGCCAGCGCGACGGCGACGAGGCAGACGCCCAGCGCCAGCCCTTGCCGCGACAGCCTACGCAGGGGCGCCGGGGAATGGTGGCCCGACCGGGCCATCGCAGACAGATGATTGGAAAACATGGGTCTCATCGCCTCGCCACGATGCAAGAACTTGCCACGATGCAAGAACTTGCGACGATGCAAGAACCTGCCACGATGGCAGAAGTGGTTGCTCCGGTGATAAAACGTTAACCCTAACGCATCCTTAACCGGCGCCTCGCCGCCCCCTCACGACCAGGTATCCGATCCCCGTGAACAGCCTCATCGTTCAAGCGTCGCCAGCCGCGATCCCCGTCCATTGCGTGACCAAGCGGGGGCTGCCGGCGCTTCTCGCGGTGCTCGCACCGGAGGGGCGGCGCTTTGCCGAGGCGCAGGCCTTCGCCGGGCAGCCCGGACAGCATCTCGTCCTGCCCGACGCCTCCGGCGCGGTCGCGGCGGTCCTGCTGGGCGTCGAGACCGCCGATGCGCGGCGGCGCGATCCCTTCGCTCCCGGCCGCCTCGCCGCCCTGCTGCCCGCCGGTGACTATGGGCTGGCGGGAGAAACGGGCGATCCGGAGCTCGCCGCGCTTGGCTGGCTGCTCCAGACTTATCGCTTCGAGCGCTACCGAAAGGCGTCGCAGGCTGCCGCGCGGCTTGTCCTGCCAGACGGTGTCGATGCTCAGGATCTGGCCCGGATCGCCGGATCGGTGTCCCTGGCCCGCGATCTGGTCAACACCCCCGCCAACGACATGGGCCCGGCCGAGATCGAGGCGGCCATTCGCGCGCTTGCCACCGAATGCGGCGCGACGGCCACTGCGATCATCGGCGACGAACTGCTCGCCCGCAATTTTCCGATGATCCATGCGGTCGGCCGCGCCTCGCCGCGCGCGCCGCGGCTGATCGATCTGGTTTGGGGCGATCCGGCCCATCCCAAGGTCACCCTCGTCGGCAAGGGCGTCGCCTTTGACACCGGCGGGCTCGATCTCAAGCCTTCGGCCGGCATGCTGCTGATGAAGAAGGACATGGGCGGCGCGGCGGCCGCGATCGCGGCGGCGCGCATGATCATGTTGGCGAAGCTGCCGGTGCGTCTGCGCCTGCTCGTGCCCACCGTGGAGAATGCCGTCTCGGGCTCCTCCTTCCGCCCCGGCGATGTGCTCGCCAGCCGCAAGGGCCTGTCCGTCGAGATCGGCAACACCGATGCCGAGGGCCGGCTGATCCTCGCCGATGCCCTGGCGCTCGCCGATGAGGAGGCGCCGGAGCTTCTGATCGACTATGCCACGCTGACCGGCGCGGCCCGCACGGCGCTGGGGCCGGATCTGCCGCCGTTCTACACCCATGACGAGGGGTTGGCCGCCGAGATCGCGAGGCTGGGAGAGGCGGTCAACGACCCCGTCTGGCGGATGCCGCTCTGGCCGAACTACGAGCGCATGCTCGACTCACGGATCGCCGACCTCAACCACGTCTCCGGCGGCAGCTTCGCGGGTTCCGTGACGGCCGCGCTGTTCCTCAACCGCTTCGTCGAGAAGACGGCGTCCTACGCGCATTTCGACATCTACGCCTGGAATCCGTCATCGAAGCCCGGGCGGCCGGAGGGCGGCGAATGCCAGGCGGCAAGGCTGACCTATGCGCTCGTGAAGCAGCTCTACCCGGCCGATTAAGCCTGTCGCGAGAAGCCGATTGCGCCTTCGCGGATGCGGGATAATGATACGGACCCGTAACGATCGGGACCGCGCGCGCTTATGCCCTTGGAGATCAAGCCCTCTCAGGCTCTCAGGCTCTGGCGCCAGGTGCATCTCGATCTGGTGCGCGACGGGCAGGCCGATCTCTCGGCGCGGCAGACCGCAATCCTGCTGACGATCTATCTGGAGCTGCCGCCGCATACGGTGCGGGGCCTGGCGGCACAGCTCGGTGTCACCAAGCCGGTCATCACCCGCGCCCTCGACACCATGGGCAAGCTCGGCCTCGTCAGCCGCAAGCGCGACGAATTCGACCGCCGCAACGTCGTGATCCAGCGCACCGTCGCCGGCGCGCTGGCCGTCGAGCGCCTGGCCGACCTCGTGGTCGATCGCGCGAAGGAAATGGGTGGCGGCTGATCCCGGTCGGGTGACGAAGGCGGCGCGTTGCGATTATGCTCCCCGCCGCTGTCAGGGAATCACGATGATCGGGAAATACCGCCTCGGCCGGCTCTTAGGCCTCGTTGCTCTCGTGCTTGGTGGTGGCGCGCTGGCAGCCCCGCTTGGCGCACCGCCCTATGAGGCCCGCGGCCAGGAACCGGGGTGGCGCCTGACGATCTCGCAGGACGCCATCGCACTGGAAATGGCGGCTGGCGAACGGCTGCAGGCGCCGATGCCAAGCGCGCACCGGACCGGCAAGCGCACGCGCTATGACGTCGTGCTTGGCGGCCGTCCCTCGAGGATCGCGATCCAGCGGCGTCTCTGCCCTGATGCGATGAGTGGGATGCCTCATCCCGACAGCGTCTCGATCTTCGGGCTCGGCGCCACGCTGCGGGGCTGCGGCGGCCTGCCGCGCGCACTGCTCGGCACGGATCAATGGAATGTGATTCGGATCGGCGGCAAGCCCGCGCTCGCCAAGACCGACGCGACGTTGCAATTCCTTGATGATGGCGGACTCGTCGGTAAGGCGTCGTGCAACCGCTTCCGAACCTCTTTCAAGCTGACGGGTGAAAGCCTGTCCATCGCTCCCGCGGCCGCGACCATGATGGCCTTCGAGCCCAGTGTCATGCAGCAGGAGCAGGCCCTGCTGCGCCAGCTTGAAAGTGTCGCCGGCTTCGACATTCGCGCCGACGGAGCTCTCGTCCTCAAGGGCAAGGATGGCGAGGCGCTGGTCGCGCGCCGTCGGTGAGATGGATTCACGAGACATGACCACGATGCTTGATCGCCGGATCACGCCCGCTCGCGCGGACCTCGCGGCCCGTCACCTGGAGGGCCAGGTCGAGGCGAGGGCCTTCGCCGATCCCGTCCCGATGCGCGTCGTGGCGCCCTTTGCCCCGCTGCGCCGCGAGCCGCGCCCGGATGCCCCGCTCGACACCGAAGCGCTCTGCGGCGAACGCATCGACGTCTATGAGAGCTTCGAGGGCTGGGCCTGGGGCCAACTCCGCTCCGACGGCTATGTCGGCTATCTCCCCGAGGATGCCCTGCGCGGCGATGCGCTCAGCCCGACGCACCGCGTCAGCGCGCTGCGGACCTTCGTCTATCCCGGTCCCTCGATGAAGCTGCCGCCCTTGGCCGCGCTTTCGCTGGGCGCGGGCGTTGCCGTGGCCGGCGCGGCCGGCGATTTCCTGGTGCTCTCGGAATTCGGCCGGTTCTCCAGCGGCTATGTCTTCGCCGGCCATGTGGCGGCGATCGAGACGGCCGAGCCCGACTTCGTCGCCGTTGCCGAGCGTTTCCTCAACGTCCCCTATCTCTGGGGCGGCAAGACCAGCCTCGGGCTCGACTGCTCGGGCCTGACGCAACTGGCGCTCGCCGCCGCCGGCATCGCTTCGCCGCGCGATTCCGACATGCTGGAGGCCGGAATCGGCTCGGCCGTGACCTTCGACGACGGCCTGCAAGGCCTGAAGCGTGGCGATCTCGTGTTCTGGAAGGGCCATGTCGGCATCCTGACCGACCCCGCGACGCTGCTCCACGCGACCGCCTATTCGATGACCGTGATGAGCGAGCCGCTCCGCGCCGCCCGCGACCGCATCCAGGCGAAGAGCTTCGGCGCGATCACGAGCATCAGGCGGCTTGGCTAGCCCAGCCCCTTCAGCGTGTACAGCGCCTCCAGCGCCTCGCGCGGCGTCATCTCGTCGAGATCGAGCCTGACGAGCGCAAGCCGCAGCGGGTCTTCGGCCGGCACGGCCGGCGTCGGTGCGGCGCGTCTTTGAGGCGCCGCGAACAGCGGTAGGTCGTCGACCAGCGAGGCCACGGGCTTCTCGCGCTCGCTCTTTTCCAGCTCGGCCAGGATGGTGCGGGCGCGCTCGACCACGACTGGGGGCAGGCCGGCGAGCTTGGCGACCTGGATGCCGTAGGAGCGGTCCGCCGCGCCCGGTACGACCTCGTGCAGGAAAACGACCTCGCCATTCCATTCGGTGACCCGCACGGTCGCGTTGGTGACGCGCTCCAGCCGGTCTCCCAGCGCGGTCAGTTCGTGATAATGCGTCGCGAACAGGCCCCGGCAGCGATTGACCTCGTGCAGGTGCTCGATCGCGGCCCAGGCGATCGAGAGCCCGTCGAAGGTCGCGGTTCCCCGCCCGATCTCGTCGAGGATCACGAGCGCGCGCGGTCCCGCCTGGTTCAGGATCGCGGCGGTCTCGACCATCTCGACCATGAAGGTCGAGCGGCCGCGCGCCAGATCATCGGCGGCGCCGACGCGCGAGAACAGCCGGTCGACGATGCCGATATGGGCGCTTGCCGCCGGCACGAAGGCGCCCATCTGGGCCAGCACCGCAATCAGCGCGTTCTGCCGCAGGAAGGTCGATTTACCCGCCATGTTGGGGCCGGTGATCAGGCTGATGCGGCCGCCCTTGGCGCTGGCGTCCGGAGGCGACAGCTCGGTCTCGTTGGCGACGAAGGGCTTGCCGTCACGCTTCAGAGCCGCCTCGACGACGGCATGCCGGCCGGCCCTGATGGTGAAGGCCTCGCTGGCGTCGATCAGCGGCCGGTTCCAGCCTTCCCGCGCGGCGAGTTCGGCAAGCCCGGCCGCGACGTCGATCTCGGCGAGCGCGGCCGCTGCTCGCTTGATCGGTTCGGCATGGGCGAGCACGGCCTCGCTCAGTGCGGCGAAGATCCCCAGTTCGAGCTTGAGGGCGCGGTCGGCTGCCGAGGCGATCCGGGCCTCCAGCCCGCCGAGTTCGACCGAGGAGAAGCGCATGGCATCCGACATGGTCTGCCGGTGCACGAAGGTCGCCCGCCACGGCTCCTTCAGGAAATCCTCGCCGGCAGCCTGGGGCACCTCGACGAAATACCCCAGCATCGAATTATGCTTGATCCGCAGCGTGCGGCAGCCGGTCTCGCTGGCGTAGCGCGCCTGCAACTGCGCGATGACCTTGCGCGAATCGACCTGCAGCAAGCGCAGTTCGTCGAGCGCGGGATCATGTCCCTCGCGCACGAAGCGCCCGTCACGGCGGTTCAGCGGCAGCTCGTCGGCAAGCGTCGCCTCGAGCCGCGCCGGCAGGTCGGGATCGATCTCGGACAACGCGCGCGAGGCCTTGGACAATTCGGCCGGCAAGGCGGCCCGCCCCAGCAGCATGCCGACGATGGCGCGCGCGGCGGTCAGCCCCGAGCCCAGCGCCGCGAGATCGCGCGGTCCGCCCCGGTCGAGCGAGAGCCTTGCCAGCGCGCGCGCGATGTCGGGCACCTTGGCGAGCGCGGCCTGCAGATCCTCGCGCAACGCAGCGTCCGCGACCAGCGCCTCGACCGCGTCATGGCGTTGCGCGATCGCGGCGGGATCGGTCAGGGGGCCGGCCAATCGCTCGGCGAGCAGGCGTGCGCCGCCGGGCGTCACCGTGCGGTCGATCGCCGCCAGCAGGCTGCCCGTCCGCTCGCCCGACAGCGTCCGCGTCAGTTCCAGATTGGCCCGCGTCGCCGCGTCGATCAGCATGGTGGCCGAACCGGCGTCGCGCACCGGTGGCGAAAGCGGTGGCCTTGCACCGAACTGGGTGCGCTCGACATAGGCCAGCGCCGCGCCGGCCGCCGCCATCTCGGCCCGGCTGAAGCTGCCGAAGGCGTCGAGGGTGGCGACGCCGAAGAACGCTTTCAGCCGGCGCTCGGCAGAAGCCGCATCGAGCCCGTCGCGCGCCAGCGGCGTCACCGGCACGCCGATCTCGCGCCAGAACTCCTTCATCTCGGGATCGTCGTGGATCGCGTCCGGGCAGACGATTTCGCGCGGTTCGAGGCGGGCGAACTCGATCGCGAGCCGCTCCTGGGGCGCCTCCATCACGCTGAAGCGCCCGGTCGAGATGTCGATGGCGGCAATGCCGTAGAGCGCGCCGGCATCGCCGAGCTTGCGCCTTGATATGGCGACGAGCAGGCTGGCGCGGCCGGGCTCCAGCAGGCGTTCCTCGGTGATGGTGCCGGGCGTGACGAGCCGCACCACGTCGCGCCGCACCACGGATTTCGGGCCACGCTTCCTGGCCTCGGCGGGATCCTCCGTCTGCTCGCAGACGGCGACACGGTGGCCCGCCGCGATCAGCCTCTGCAGATAGTCGTCCGCGCGCTCGACCGGCACGCCGCACATCGGGATGTCGTCGCCCTGATGCTTGCCGCGCTTGGTCAGCACGATGCCCAGCGTGCGCGAGGCGATCTCGGCATCGTTGAAGAACAGTTCGTAGAAATCGCCCATCCGGTAGAACAGCAGGCAGTCGGGATTGGCGGCTTTGATCTCGACATACTGCGCCATCATCGGCGTGACGCGGGCGGTATCGTCCCTCGCGACAGATACGGCAACGGCAGGCGGATCGACCCGCTCGTGAAGAGGTTGGCTGGCGCGGTGCATGGCGCGAACGCTAGCGTTTCGGCCCCGGCTTGGGAACCGCGTAGCCCGGGGCGCACGCATCCGACGGGTTTTTGATGTGGATGCGCGCTTCGCGTGCCTGCAGCACGATAAGGTTCAGCATTCGTTAGCAGCAATCGGCGTAAATCGATGGGAGGATGCCGTCCTCGACCGCAGCGGGCAAGCCCATATGCTACTGGAAATGACCAGAGGTCTTGGTTACCTCATCGTCGCTGCGGTGCTGGTGCCGTTGGCGACGCAGCGGCTCGGTGAACATCACAGGCTGCGGCAGGTGGTCATCGGATTGATCTTCATGGCGGGCGGATGCGCCAGCATGCTGGACCCGATTGTCGTCCAGCCCGGCATCCTGCTCGATTTCCGCAACATTGCCGCCGTTCTCGCCGGTCCGCTGGGCGGCCCGATCGCTGCGGGCATCGCGGCGGTGGGCCTCTCGGTGCTGAGGTTCCAGCTTGGGGGCGAAGGTGCCCAGGCGGGCATCATCGGCCTCGTACTGTGCTCGGCTGTCGGCTTCGCCTATGCGATCTGGCTTCGGCGTGCAGGGCGCAACATGTCCATCGGCGGGCTGGTCGGCCTCAGCCTCGTCGCGGCCTGGATGCCGGTCGCGATGATCGTGGCACATGTCTCGTTCCCGCGCGCCTGGGGGCTGATCGTGACCATTTCCGGGCCCGTCGCCACGGCGGTGAATGTCTTGGGCGCCGTTCTGGTTGGATACATCATCAGGAGCGACCAGCAGCGGGTCGAGGCCCTGCTGCGTCTCGAGGCCTGCACCGCCAACATGCCCGGCGTCCTCTACCAGAAGATCATGCGCCCGGACGGCTCGATCCAGCACAAGCTGGCCAATGCCAAGATCGAGGAATTCCTCGATGTCACGCGCGAGGAGGTCGAGCGCGACCCGGAGAGCTGGCTGCGCTGGCTGCTGCCCGAGGATCGGGCGTTCCTGGACAAGGCCAATGCGCAAGCCGCGGCCGAAAGGACCCTCAAGCCTTGGCGCTTCGAGGGGCGTCACCGCCGCAATGACGGCTCGCTCGTCTGGCTGAGGACCGACGCGGCGGCGCGTCGCCTGGTGGATGGCTCGATCTGCTGGGACGGGATCATGACCGATGTCACGGCCGAGAGGACGCTCGACCGCCGCCGGCAGGAATTCGACGATGAGCGCAAGGCGGCACTCGAGAGCCTCGCCGGGCAGCTCGAGGTCACCGTCGGCAAGGCGCTGCATGAGGTCGCGTCTTCGGTGCGCGACATGTACGAGGCCGCCAACGGGATGGTGGGAAGCGCCAACAACACGACATTGCGCGCCGGCGAGGTCACGCGGGAAGCCGATGTCGCGTCGCGTCGCGTCGGCAGCGTCGCGATCGCGGCCGAGGAGATCGAGGCCTCGATCCGCGAATTGACGCGCCAGACGGCCCATGCCGACCAGACCGTGCGCGATGCGGCGAGCTATGTCCGCTCCACCCGGCGGGACGTTGCGGGCCTCGGCGAGGCCGCCGACAAGGTGAGTTCCGTGCTCGATTTCATCGAGGACATCGCTTCGCGCACCAATCTGCTGGCGCTCAACGCGACGATCGAGGCCGCGCGTGCCGGAGCGGCCGGGCGCGGCTTCGCCGTGGTGGCCGGCGAGGTCAAGAATCTGGCCGAGCAGACCCAGAAGGCGACGCGCGACATCGCCGCGACGCTCCAGGAAATTCGCGGAGCGGCTGCGACGGCCGCCGACGCGGTCGCCCATATCGAGGGCACGATGACCACGATCGAGCGGACATCGGGCGCCATCGCCGATGTCGTCAGCAGGCAGGCCGACATTGCCTCGACGATCACGGCCGACGCCCAGGCCGTAGCCGGCAGCACCAGCGCCGTCACGGCCAGCGTCGGTTCGGTGGCCAACGAGGTGTCGGTCACGGGCGGGGCGGCGGAACGCGTTCTCGGCGTCGCCCGCAAGGTCGACGAGCAGACCGCCTCGCTCGACCGCTATGTCGGGGAATTCGTCGGCAGCTTGCGCCGACGCCTTTAGATTTCGGTGCAGCGGGCTTCATTGGCATTAGGACGGCGTTCAGCAATCGCGGCCATGGTTGTCCGATTGTTAACAGAGACGTCTTGATGCTCCTGTTCGTCACCCTCGTCGAAAGCCTGTCATTCATCCTGCTGGCCGCGCTGGCTGTGACGGCTGTGACGCCCGCGCTGGAGCGCTATCCGCTCGCCCGCCGGCTCGTGATCGGGCTTCTGTTCGCCGGTGCCGGACTGCTCAGCATGGCCCATCCCTTCGTGCTGCAGCCCGGGGTCGTCGTCAGTTCCCGCAACATCGCCGCCCTGCTGGCTGGCGTGTTCGGCGGGCCTCTGGCTGCCGGCCTGGTCGCCGGAACGCTCTCGCTCCACCGCTACTTCGAAGGCGGCGGCGGCATGTTCATGGGCATCGCCGGCATCGGTCTCAGCGCGCTCGCCGGGCTTGCGATTCATTGGCACATCGAGGCGCGCAGGCGCCAGCCCGCCCGGAGCGACGTCGCGCTGCTCGCTTTGGCCAGCGGCGCGGTCCTGTTGCCCCCGATCCTGCTGCTGCCGAGCCGGGACATGATGTGGAACGTCCTGACCCAGGCCTTCCCGCCTCTTCTCGTCATCAATGTCCTCGGCACGACGCTGGCGGCGCTGCTGATCGTCGTCGATGCCGAGCGCCGCGAAATGGGTTACCGGTTCAAGACCCTGGCGCAGCGCGTGCCGGGCACGCTCTATCAGCGCTTCCTGCGCCCGGATGGAACGATCAGCTATCGCTTCGCCTCCTTCGGGCTCGGCGAGCTGCTGGGCATCAGGCAGGAGGATGTCGAGCGCGACGCCCGAATCTGGATCGACAAGATGATCCCGGAGGATCGGGCCCGTTTCGAGGAGGCCTGCCGAACCGGGTTCGACGAGAAGGACAACTGGCGCCTCCATCTCCGCTATCATGGCAAGGACGGCTCGATCGTGGCCTTGCGCAGCGAGGCGAACATGCGGCGCCTGCCCGATGGCACGATGGTCTGGGACGGCATCCTGTTCGACGTCACCGATGAGAAGACGGTCGAAGCCCGCCGCGCCGACATAGAAGAGGCGCGCCGAAGCCAGCTCGACGAACTCGCCGGACAGCTCGAGGTCACGGTCGGCAAGGCGCTCCAGGATGTCGGTCGATCGGTGCGCAGCATGCACGCGGCAGCCGGCGCCATGACGCGGAGCGCCGACAACACCACGCAGCGCGCGGTCGCGACGGCACGCGAGGCCGAGAGCGCATCGGGCCGCATCGGCAGCGTCGCGATCGCCGCAGAGGAGATCGAAGCCTCGATCCGCGAACTGACCCGCCAGACCGAGCATGCCGATCAGGCGGCTCATGACGCCGCGAGCTATGTCCGCGAAACGCAACGCGACGTGGCCGGGCTGAACGCTGCCGCCGACAAGGCGAGCGATGTCCTGGATTTCATCGAGGACATCGCAGCCCGCACCAATCTGCTGGCGCTCAACGCAACGATCGAGGCCGCGCGTGCGGGTGTGGCCGGGCGCGGCTTTGCCGTGGTGGCCGGCGAGGTCAAGAATCTGGCCGAGCAGACCCAGAAGGCGACGCGCGACATCGCCGAGACGCTCCAGGAGATTCGCGGAGCGGCCGCGACGGCCTCGGGCGCCGTGGCGTTCATGGACAAGACCATGAGCGATCTCGAGCAGACCTCCGGCGTTCTCGCGCGCGTCGTGAACCGGCAAGCGGACATCGTGTCCTCCATCGCCGCCGACGCGCAGGCCGTCGCCGGCAGCGCGATCCTGGTCACCAGCAATGTCGGCTCCGTCGGCGACGAGGCCCGCGTGACGGGCGACGCCGCGCGTCTCGTGGTCGAGGCGGCGCGCACGGTCGAGGAGCAGACGAGCGCCCTCGACCATTATATCGGCGATTTCGTCGCCAGCGTGCGACGGCGTCTTTAACCGGCTCCGGGCGCACGTCCGGGCGATCTGCGACATGGCGGCATGAGTGTTCGTCGCCCACGCGGCTTGTGGGCGCGCGGACGCTTGCCTATGGTCCGCGTCCTCTAGGAAACGCTCACAAAAAGAACACTGCCATGACCGACCAGCCGCCGATCAAACGCGCCCGCCCGACCTTTACCGATCAGGAAGCCCTGCTGTTTCATTCGGAGGGGCGTCCGGGCAAGCTCGAGATCGTCGCGACAGTGCCGATGGCGACGCAGCGCGATCTTTCGCTGGCCTATTCACCCGGCGTCGCGGTGCCCGTTCTGGCGATCGCTGAGGATCCCAGCAAGGCCTACGACTACACGGCGCGCGCCAATCTCGTGGCGGTCATCACCAACGGCACGGCGATCCTCGGCCTCGGCAATCTTGGCGCGCTCGCCTCCAAGCCGGTGATGGAGGGCAAGGCGGTCCTGTTCAAGCGCTTCGCCGACGTCGATTCGATCGATCTCGAGATCGACACCGAGGACGCCGACAAGTTCATCGACGCGGTGCGCTATCTGGGCCCGTCCTTCGGCGGCATCAACCTCGAAGACATCAAGGCGCCCGAGTGCTTCATCATCGAGCAGCGCCTGCGCGAGCTGATGGACATTCCCGTCTTCCATGACGACCAGCACGGCACCGCTATCATCGCCGCCGCCGGTCTGATCAACGCGCTCGACCTCACCGGACGCGACATCAAGTCGACCCGGCTCGTCATCAACGGCGCGGGCGCCGCCGCCATCGCCTGCACCGAGCTGCTCAAGGCGATGGGCTTTAAGCCCGACAACGTCATTCTCTGCGACACCAAGGGCGTGATCTACCAGGGTCGCGCCGAGGGCATGAACCAGTGGAAGTCGGGCCACGCCGCCGTCACGGACCGGCGCACGCTGGCGCAGGCGATGGAGGGCTGCGACGCCTTCTTCGGCCTCTCCCAGAAGGGCGCGGTGACGCCCGAGATGGTCGCCTCGATGGCGAAGAACCCGATCATCTTCGCGATGGCCAACCCCGATCCGGAGATCACGCCCGAGGAGGTTCACGCCGTCCGCGACGACGCGATCATGGCGACCGGCCGCTCCGACTACCCCAACCAGGTCAACAACGTCCTCGGCTTCCCCTACATCTTCCGCGGCGCGCTCGATGTCCGCGCCAACACCATCAACATGGAGATGAAGATCGCCGCCGCGCAGGCGCTCGCCTCGCTCGCCCGCGAGGACGTGCCCGACGAGGTCGCCGCCGCCTATCAGGGCTCGCGCCCGCGCTACGGCCGCGAATACATCATCCCCGTGCCGTTCGATCCGCGCCTGATCCATGTCGTGCCGGTGGCCGTGGCCAAGGCCGCCATGGAGACCGGCGTCGCCGGCAAGCCGATCGTCGACATTCCCGCTTACAAGGCTCAGCTCTCGGCGCGCCGCGACCCCGTTGCGGGCACGCTGAACCGCATCTTCGAGCGCGTCCGGCGCTACCCCAAGCGCGTCGTCTTCGCCGAGGGCGAGGAGGAGCAGGTCATTCGCGCGGCGGTGTCCTTCGTCAACCAAGGCCTCGGCCACGCCATCCTCGTCGGCCGCGAGGAACGGGTCTACGAGACCGCGACCTTCCTCGGCATCGATCTCGAGGCCAAGGGCATCTCGGTGCAGAATGCGCGCCTGTCGAAGCGCAACTCGGCCTATGCCCAGTATCTCTATGAGCGCCTTCAGCGGCAGGGCTATCTGTTCCGCGACTGCCAGCGCCTGATCAACCAGGACCGCAACCATTTCGCCGCCGCGATGGTCGCGCTCGGCGATGCCGACGCGATGGTGACGGGCGTGACCCGCAACTACTCGATTGCGCTGGAGGAGGTCCGCCGCGTCATCGACGAGAAGCCGGGCCATCGCGTCATCGGCGTCTCGATCGTGCTCTCGCGGGACCGGACCGTGCTGGTCGCCGACACCGCAATCACCGAGATGCCGACGGCGCAGGAACTGTCTGAGATCGCGATCGAGGCTGCCGGGGTCGCGCGCCGTCTCGGCTACGAGCCGAAGGTCGCGATGCTGGCCTTCTCCACCTTCGGCCATCCGGCCGGCGAGCGCTCGGAAAAGGTCCGCGACGCCGTCAAGCTCCTCGACGGACAGCGCGTCGATTTCGAGTATGACGGCGAGATGGCGGCCGATGTCGCCCTGAACCGCGAGCTGTTGAGCCAGTATCCGTTCTGCCGCCTGTCCGGCCCCGCCAACGTGCTGGTCATGCCGGCGTTCCACTCGGCCTCGATCTCGACGAAGATGCTGCAGGAACTCGGTGGTTCGACCGTGATCGGCCCGCTGATCGTCGGTCTCGACAAGCCCGTCCAGATCGTGCCGCTCGGTGCTAAGGATTCCGACATCGTCAACATGGCGGCGCTGGCGGCGTTTAACATCGGGGGGTGAAGCCGGCTGAACGGGGCGGCAAGTCGTCGTCGCCCGTTCATTTCGAGTTCATTCTGGAACAGTCAGCCTGTCCTCAGAGCCGGAAAACCGGCCGGCGGGGAATGGACGAAGAACGTGCAGGCGGGCAACGAGATGCCGGGCATGATGATGGCTGCGCCGGGCGACCGTCAGGTCGCGCGGCGTTTCGCGCATCTCACCGGCGGCTTCTGGCGTGGTGCGGGTTCCAGCCGGGCTTGGTTCTGGTCCCTGCTGCTGGCCGCCGCGATCGTCGTCTCCGTCTTTGCCAACGTCACCATCAACCGCTGGAACGGCTGGTTTTTCGACGCGCTGGAGAAGAAAGACAGCGAGAGCGCGCTGATCGCGATGGCTGTCTTCCCGGTTCTCGTGCTGGTCGCGGCGGGGCTCGGCGTCGTGATCCTCGTCGCGCGCGAGACCTTCCAGGTGCATTGGCGCCAATGGGTTACGGCCAAGCTGGCAGATGCCTGGGTCGGGCAGCGTCGCTTTTTCCGGCTCAGCCTGTCGGGTTACGAGCCGGCCAATCCCGAATACCGCATCGCCGACGATGTCCGCTGGGCGACCGAACCGGTGGTCGATTTCGCCATCGGCCTGCTTTCGGCGCTGATCACCATCATCACCTTCATCGAGATCCTCTGGGAGATCGGCGGCGCGTTGACGCTGCAGGTCGGCGGCGCGCCTGTCGTCATCCCAGCCTATCTCGTGCTGGCGGCGATCACCTACGCCGTGCTCGTCTCGTTGCTCGTCACCGTCGTCGGGCGCCGCCTGCCGAGCCTGATCGCGGCGCGCAATGAAGGCGAGGCGCGGCTGCGCTTCTCGCTCATGCGCATCCGCGACCATGGCGAGACGATCGCGCTCGCCCGCACCGAGGCCGGCGAGCGCCGCGCCGTGGCCCGCACCTATGACAGCCTGGTCGGGCGCTGGCTTGCGATGATCCGCCAGCGCGGGCGCCTGACCTGGATCACCAATGGCAGCGGCGCGCTGGTGCCGGTCGTGCCGCTCCTGCTGGCGGCGCCGAAATATCTCTCCGGGGACATGTCGCTGGGCGGCGTCGTGCAGGTGGCCGCGGCCTTCGTGGCCGTGCAGAACGCCTTCAACTGGGTGCTCGACAACTTCATGCGCATCGCCGAATGGCTGGCGGCAGCACGGCGCGTCAACGAACTCGCCGATGCGCTCGAACGGGTCGATGGCGAGCCGCCGGGCGAGCATCTGACGATCCAGCCCAGCCAGGACGGCCTGCTGCACCTCGACGACGTCACCCTGATCGATCGCGACGGGCGCGCGCTGGCCGCGGATATTTCCTGTTCCCTGCCGCAGGGCGCGACGCTGCATGTCTCCGGCGAACTAGGCCTCGGCAAGGCGGCGTTGATCCAGGCCATCGCGGGGCTGTGGCCCTGGGGCCGGGGGGCGATCATGCTGCCGCCGGGCGCTTTCGTGACGGCGGTGCCGCAGAAGCTGCATCTCTCGGAGGGCTCGTTGCGCGCGGTTCTCGAGACCGGGACGGCGGTGTCCGAGGAGCAGCTGGAGAGCGCGCTGCGCCGTTACGGCCTGTGGTCGCTCGCGCCCCTGCTCGACGAGCACCGCGACTGGGACAAGGAACTGGCGACCGGCGACCGCCAGCGCCTCGCTTTGGCTCGGGCCGAACTCGAAACGCCGGACGTCATCCTGCTCGACGAGGCGACCAGCGCCTTCGACACCGATGCCGCCCTCGAGCTCCTGATGCAGTTGCGCGCCGCGCGGCCGGACGCGATCATCATCGCCTTCGGTCAGGGCGCGGGCTTCGCGGAAGCCGCGAGCCATCGCCTGCAGCTCAAGCGCGCCGGCGGCGTCGTGCGCATGGCGGCGCGCCAGGTCGCAGCCGAGTCGTCTTCCCAGCCGGCCGCGCTGCCAGCGCAGGCCGGACCCGCCGAATGATCATCAGCTTTTCGAGGAGCAGACTGCCATGACCGCCGCGACGATGAACATCTGGGACGTCTATTGGGGGCTGCGTGTCGAGCAGTGCCCCTGCGACGTCCATTTCGTCGAGTGGCTGGAGGAGGAGGGTGTTTCCGGCAAGCGCGTCTACCATTTCGGGACTGGCGGCCATCACTATGTCGGCATCCGCTGTGCCGAGCCCGAGCTCGACTGCACCGTGCTGGGCATCACCGCCTCGCCCAAGGAATACGACGCCTTCGTCAAGCTCGCGACCGGCAACCCGACGATCACCAAGACCTACAGCGCCTATTTCGGCGACATCTACACCAGCAATGCCAGGCTTCTGCCGCGCTTCGACATCGTCACGCTGTTCCATGCCTGCGAGTTCAGGACTGCTGCGAACGACGCCTATGGAGCACTCACCGATCGCGAGGTGATCGACCTCTTCACCGCCCAGACCGACAGCGGCGGATACCTGCTATTCTACACCGGCTCCTTCGCCTATGCGACGGCGGAGCCGATCATCGCCGACTGGGCGAAGACCGCGCCGGTCGAGGAGGTCGCGACCTTCAAGACGCTGAGGGTGTTCAGGAAGACGGGCTGAGCGCGCACTGCGCCGGGCTCATGGCGCGCATTCGCCGCGCCGTGCCGCCTTGTGCATTGCCCGCGAGCCGCTATGTCTGCGGCAAGGGCGTGCCCGCCCTCCCGCCGCAATCGGCGCAGCTGGCCACCGGCCTCCGGCGCGAAACCGACCATGAGTGCGTATGTCGTTCGGCCAGCCAGAGCCAGGAATGCCCCCGCGCAGGCGCAGTCGCTGGTGGTGGCTCGGCCCGCTCGCCAGCGTCGTGATCTTCGGCGCCTCGCTGGTGGTGCTCTGGTTCATCGTCAAGGAGATCGAGCCGGGCGAGCTGGCCGGGGCCTTCGCCAATGCCAGCCTGCGTCAGCTCGGGCTGGCCTGCGGCTTCACCGCCCTGAGCTATCTGCTGCTCACCGGCTATGACGCGCTGGCGCTGAAGCGGCTCGGACTGTCGATTCCCTACCGGACGACGGCGCTGGCTTCCTTCACCAGCTATTCGGTGTCCTTCACACTCGGCTTCCCGATCGTGACCGGCGGCACGGTGCGCTACTGGATCTATTCGCCCAAGGGCGTGCGCGCCTCGGAGGTCGCGAGCCTGACGGTGATCGCCGGGCTGACCTTCTGGCTCGGGCTGGGCGCGATCCTCTGCGCCTGCCTGTTCTACGCCAGCGAATCCGTCGCCATCCTGGCGCGCACTTCGCCGCTGGTGGTGCAGGGCGTCGGCGCAGGCGTCGCGCTCGGTACGCTCGGCTATCTCGCATGGGTCGCGAGCGGCGAACGCACCATCCGCGTGCGCGGCTGGAACCTGCCGCTGCCGGGCCTCGCCATTACGCTGGGCCAGATGTTCCTCGGCGCGGCCGAGGTCTGCGCTGCGGCCGCCGTCCTGTTCGTGCTGCTGCCCGGCGGGCATGGCATCGATTATCCGAGCTTCCTCGCCGTCTATGTCTTCGCCTGCCTGGTCGGCATCGCCAGCCATGCGCCGGGGGGCTTGGGCGTCTTCGAGGCGACGATGCTGGTGGCACTGAGCCGCCTGCCTTTCGAACATGTGCTCGGCGCGCTGCTGATCTTCCGGATCGTCTACTACATCCTGCCCTTCATCGTGGCGCTGGTTCTGCTGGCGCTGAACGAGATGGTCCGGCGGATCAGGCGCCACGAGCGTTAGAGCGTTTTCAAGCGAAGTGGATGCCGTTTCGCATGAAGAAGACGCAGTAAAGCAAGAATCTGGAGCATTTGTACGATCCAGCCAGATCGAAAAATGCTCTCACGCATCCGTCTATTTCAGGGCGATGACGATCAGCAGGAAGACGAGCGCCAGCACGACCTGCTTGAGGCTCCAATTGATCGCGGCGAGCTGGTCGGTGGTCGCTTCCGGCTGTTCCTCGTCGTCGGAAGCCCCGGTCGGCGCTGCTGGCGTGGGCGCGGGCCGCCACTCCAGCATCTCGACCAGCCCGCGGGCTGGCGCGCTGCGGCGTCCGTCCGGCTCCCATCCGAGATGCCAGGCGACGGGCAGGCTCGGCACGGCCCCCCGCTCGCTTTCGCGCACCCACAGGCTGGTCGTGGCGGACAGCGAGAGAACCTGCGCGGCTCCCGACAGAACCTCGTGCTTCAATGCTGCGAAAGCGGCGGCGGGCATGAGAATTTCGGCCCGGAAACCGCCGGATTCGCCGTCGGCTTCGTCGAATCGCAGAACCAGCAGGATGCGCCCGTCCTCGCCTGCTGCCAGGGGGCGAATGGTCAGGGCGATCTCGCCAGCTTCCCCTGCGATGCCGGCCCGGTGCAGGCTGTCGCCGAGCACCGCCGCCCGGCCGAGGATGTGCGTGGCGTCATCGAGGCGCCCGTCGCGGCTGGCGAAGCCGCCAACGAGGTGAAGCTCCCCGACGGTGAGGCGCAGATGCCGGCCGACGCCCTGCACGAAGCGCTCCAGGACACCCTCGATCGTCATCACGCCCTGCGCTATCGCGACCCGCCGCATCGCGCCTGCTTCGACCATTGGACCCGCCCTGTTCCTGTTGGCGACGATAGCAGGTCGCCCGCCCCGCGCCAGACGCAAGCCGACGATCCGCACGCTGGCGCGCCTGGGCCTTGGGGCGAGGCGCGCTACCCGCGAGGCGCATGACAAGCCCCGGTCAGGCCGGGTTGTCACGCGTTTCGCGACGGCTTAGAGCGCATGTCAGGGGCTTACGATCATCCGCGTCCGCCGTCAGGCGAACTGCGCCCGTAGACAGGCTGCCATGACCGACGCTTCCCATTCCGCCGGGCCTCGCCATGGCATGAGTTTCCGTTCCTTCGTGGCGCTGATGGCCGCGTTGATGGCGGCCAACGCGCTCGCGATCGATTCGATGCTGCCGGCTCTGCCCCAGATGTCCGAGGCGCTCGGCATCGCCGAGGCGAACCAGCGGCAATGGATCATCACCGCCTATCTGCTCGGCTTCGGCACCGCGCAGATCGTTTACGGCACGTTGTCGGACCGTTTCGGCCGCCGGCCGGTGCTGCTGTTTGGGCTTACAGTCTATGTCGCGGCCAGCATCGCGGCTGCCTTCGCCGGCTCCTTCGAGGCGATGATGGCGGCCCGTATCGTCCAGGGCGTCGGCGCCGCTGCGACGCGCGTGCTCGTCGTCTCGATCGTGCGCGACTGCTATTCCGGCCGCGATATGGCCCGCGTCATGTCGCTGGCGATGATCGTCTTCCTGGCGGTGCCGATCCTGGCGCCGTCGATCGGTCAGGCGATCCTGCTGGTGGCGCCATGGCGCTGGATCTTCGGCGTGCTGACGATCTTCGGCGCGCTGGTGATGCTGTGGGTCGTGTTGAGCCTGCGCGAGACGCAACATCCGGAGGACCGCAAGCCGATCGAGGTCGCGACCGTGATCGCCGCCTTCCGCACCACGCTGACGACGCGGCTCGCCGTCGGCTACATGCTGGCGATGGCCTTCGTGCTCGGCGGGCTCTTCGGCTTCATCAATTCGGCGCAGCAGGTCTTCGTCGACGTCTTCCAGGCGCCGGAATGGTTCACGACCATCTTCGCGCTGATCGCGCTGGGCATGGCGGCGGCCTCGCTGCTCAATTCGCGCATCGTCGTGCGCCTCGGCATGCGCCGCGTCTCGCATGGCGCGCTGCTGGCCTATATCGCCCTGACCGGAACCCATGCGGCTCTGGCACTGTCGGGTCATGAATCGCTCTGGACCTTCGCCGCCTTCCAGGCCGGGGCAATGTTTTGCTTCGGGCTGGTCGCGCCCAATTTCGGCGCTATGGCGATGGACCCGCTCGGCCATGTCGCCGGTACGGCATCCTCGGTTCAGGGCTTCGTCACCACGGTTGGCGGCGCGTTGCTCGGCTTCTTCATCGGGCAGCACTTCGACGGCACGGTCGTGCCGATCACGCTCGGCTTCGCGCTCTGCGGGCTGGTGGCGCTGGGGATCGTGCTGGTGGCGGAAAAGGGGCGGCTGTTTCGGCCGGCCGCCGGGCGAAGCTAGCGTAGGGCGCTGGCAAGCAGTCCTTTCGAGCCGGCCCGAGCCTTGCGGCTGCTGGACCCTCGACCGCCGCCATCTTGGCGACGGGCATGCCGGGAATCGTCTTCAGTCCGGATAGATCGATAGAGATTCGCATTGGCTCGGGAAGCGTCGCCGCCGATCGGCCTCCCGCATGGGTTTGAGATCAAGCCGTCTTGAGATTGACCGCCGAGGACTTGCCGGTCTTGCGATCGGCCTCGAGATCGTAGCTGATCTTCTGACCTTCGTTCAGGCCGCGCATGCCCGAGCGCTCGACTGCGCTGATATGCACGAAGACATCCTGGCCGCCCTGGTCAGGCGTGATGAATCCATAGCCCTTGGTCTCGTTGAACCACTTCACGGTACCCGTGCTCACGTGCTGTTCCTTCAGTCTCTGTTCAGGCCGGCTTATGCCGGCCTAGCCCTACTCTATGGGGCAATCCGCCCAGGTTGCAATGATGCGCCGCACAACGGTTGTTTCGGGCCTGCCGCGGCATGTCGCCGGAGCAACGCCGTTCACGAATTGGGGCCTTGCTCGGCGGCCCCGCCTCACGCATGAACGACGGCGAAAAACGCCGCAGGAGAGCCTCCGCCATGACGCACTATGTGATCGACCCGCCAGCCGTGACGGCCGTCCCTGTCGCGGGCGGCGGGCTCTTCCCGGTCCGGCGCGTCTTCTGCGTCGGCCGCAACTACGCCGAGCACACCCGCGAGATGGGCGGCGACCCCGATCGCGAGGAGCCGTTCTTCTTCACCAAGCCGGCTGACGCGCTGCTGATCAACGGCGCCGACATGCCCTATCCGGCCAAGACCAGCGACCTGCATCACGAGATGGAGCTGGTCGTCGCGATCGGCACTGGCGGCAAGGACATCGCCGAGGCCGACGCGCTCAGCCATGTCTACGGCTATGCCGCCGGCCTCGACATGACGCGCCGCGATCTCCAGGCCGCCGCCAAGAAGGGCGGCAAGCCCTGGGACATGGCCAAGGGCTTCGACTTCTCGGGACCGGTCGGCGAGATCGCGCCCGCCAGCCATATCGGTCATCCCAGCGCCGGCAAGATCGAGCTCGTGGTCAACAGCGTGCCGCGCCAGAGCTCCGACCTCGCCAAGCAGATCTGGAACGTGCCCGAGACGATCTCCTATCTCTCCGGGCTCGTCGAGCTCGCTCCGGGCGACCTGATCTTCACCGGCACGCCCGAAGGCGTCGCCGCCGTGGTCAGCGGCGACGTGCTGGAAGGCGAGATCGCCGGCGTCGGCACCGTGCGCACCCGCATCGTCTGACGACCCGTAGGCTCTCGGGCTTGCCCCGAGAATCTCATGACCAGCGCGCTGGTTTGCGGGATGGTCGGGTCAAGCCCGACCATGACGTTCGGATCCATCCATGCCATCCCAGCCCAAGGCCACGACCATGACCCTCACCCCCGAAGCCGCCGGCGTCTTCCCGATCGCGCCGACCCCGTTCAACCCCGACGGCACGCTCGACTGGGCCTCCACCGAGAAGCTGTTTTCCTTCTATGACGAGATCGGCTCGGACGGCACCACCGTGCTCGGCATCATGGGCGAGGCGCCCAAGCTGGAGCCGGAGGAATCGCTTGGAATCGTCAAAACGGCGGTGGCCGGCATGCCGGGCAAGCCGGTGATCGTCGGCGTCTCGGCTCCGGGCTTTGCCGCCATGCGTACCCTGGCGCGCCAGTCGATGGAACTCGGCGCGGCCGCGGTGATGATCGCGCCGCCGCCATCCTTGCGGACCGACGACCAGATCACGGGCTATTACGCGCAGGCCGTCGAGGCGATCGGGACCGACATCCCCTTCGTCATTCAGGACTACCCCCTGACGCTGTCGGTGATCATGACGCCGGCGGTGATCCGCAAGATCGTGACCGATAACCCCTCCTGCGTGATGCTGAAGCACGAGGACTGGCCGGGGCTGGAGAAGATCTCGACGCTGCGCAAGTTTCAGGGAGATGGCTCGTTGCGGCCGATCTCGATCCTGACCGGCAATGGCGGACTCTTCCTCGATTTCGAGATGGAGCGCGGCGCCGATGGTGCGATGACCGGCTATGCCTTCCCCGAACTGCTGATCGACGTCGTCAAGCTGCAGAAGGTCGGCAAGCGCGATGAGGCGCATGACATCTTCGACGCGCATCTGCCGCTGATGCGCTACGAGCAGCAGCAGGGCGTCGGCCTCGCCGTGCGCAAATACACGCTGATGAAGCGCGGCATCCTCAAGAGCGACGCCCAACGCAAGCCCGGCTCCGCGATCAGCGCCGCCGCCAGAGCGGAGGTCGATTACCTGCTGGCGCGGGTCGCGAAGATCGATCCGCGCGCGGACATTTGAAGGCCCCATCCGTCATGCTCGCCCTCGTGGCGAGCATCCACGTCTTCGTCATGGCGATCGACGGGCGAAGACGTGGATGGTCGGGACAAGCCCGACCATGACGAATATGCCTGTCCCTCAATGCCCCTTATGCGCACCGTGATCGGCGCTGCCCCGCGCGCCGACGGCCTCGACCTTGAACTCGACTTCGACCGTGCCGGCCTTCTCGAAGGTCAGGGTCCCCTTGATGCGCGCGTCCTGCTTGAGCGGCTGCTTCAGTTCCATGAACATGATGTGGTAGCCGCCGGGCTTGAACTCCACCTTGGCACCCGGCGCGATCTCGATGCCGCTGTCGAGCGGCCGCATCGTCATCACGCCATTGGTCACGGCCATTTCGTGGATTTCTGTCTTTCCCGCGATGGACGGCGCCGTCACCGAGACGAGTCGGTCGGCGCTCGTGCCGGTGTTCTCGATGACGAGATAGCCGCCGCCGACCTTGGCCCCGCCCGGCGTGGCGCGGCTCCAGGGATGGTCGATCTTGAGGGCTCCGGCCTTGTAGTCATGAGCGAGGGATATTCCGCTCAGCGACAGGGACAACGCAAGGGCGGCTAGGATGGATTTGGTCATGGGATTGTCCTGATGGGCGCATCGATGCGCTTGAACGGATGATGGCCACGTCGCGGCCATGTCGGGCGCGGGCCGGAAGAGAGAGGCTCAGAGCTGCCGGGGGAGCGCGCCGGGCGGCGCCTGCGACGGCGGTAGGCCTGGCTTTGGCGCGGGCGCGTCGGCTGCGGGGTGTCCGGTCCCGGCAACGGCAGCGATCGACGCCCTGGCGAGCGTGACCGGCGCCTCCTGGCCAGGGCCTGCCAGGACTGGATTGACCGGGCAGCCCTTGCAATGCTGCGGCTCGTTTGCCGGCTCTGGCGCATCCCGCCCCGGCAGCGTCAGCCCGGAGCAGAGCGCGGTGCCGTCGAGCACGCCATGCGCCAATGCGGGCGAGGGCGCCAACCCGGATGCCAGCACCGCCAGCGCATAGGCGACCGCGAGCCACGCCCCGAGCACGGAGTGGCGCAAGCATCGCAGCAGATGCGTCTCGGACGTCATGCGGGCAGATGGCCCGGCGCGGGCGGGAGCGTCAAGACGCGGCGGAGCCGCGGGCTGATGCGCGGCGCGGCGGAGAAGATTCTTCTTGGGCGGCATCCCATCCCGGAAGGGCTACCCAAGAGGAATCGTTTCTTTAAAAGAACGATTGTGTTGACAAACAGGATATCGTTCGCCAGATTGATGCTGTCGATCGGTTCTGCCGAACGGCCGCGGGGATTTGAGCGAGCAGCTTGCGCCGCGTCACCAAACGCTAAAGCGCCACGACGCGGTCGTGGGCTCCATCGACAGGAGACGAACATGACCGATGCGACCCTTCGCCAGACCCGAACGCCGATCCTGTACGCCTGCTGCTGTTGTCGACTCTGATCCTGTCCCGAGCGCCGCGTCAGGCGGCTTCTCAAATCAGCCCCATCAGATGTCTACAAGCGCCGCAAGCGCGGCGGGAGCGCAGCCATGACCGTATTCCAGCATAACGCCAACCCACACGCACCACGTCAGCAGGCCCGAAGCCAGCAGGCCTATGTCATCGAGATCGGCGAGACCCAGGCGGGCCTCGTCAGCCGGCGCGGCGACGAGCGCTATTTCACCTTCATCGCCGCTCTGCCTGTCTTCAACGCGCTCGAGGGCCACCGCTTCGCCACGCCGGGCGCTGCCGAGTTGGCAGCCCGGCAACTGGCTTCGCCCGGGCGCGGCCATGGCGTGCGGATCGCGCCCCAGCAATAGCGATGCGCCCTATGCAAAGCCGCAATCGGCATTGGCCGAACCACATCCCTGTCCTGAGGTCATGATGAACGCCCCTGTGAAGCCCGACGCCTTCCGCATCGGCGCCGGTCCCGTGCTGGACCCCAGCTCTCCCGTCATCCGCTTCGAGCAGGTCGGGAAGACCTATCCCGGCCGTGGCGCGCAAGGGTCGGTCACGGCGCTGTTGGGCATCGATCTCGACGTGCCCAAGGGCGCCATCGTCGGCGTCATCGGCCGCTCGGGCGCCGGCAAGTCGACCCTGATCCGGCTCGTCAACGGGCTGGAGCGGGCGACCTCGGGCCGCCTCCTGATCGACGGCGAGGACGTTACCGGCCTGTCGGAAGCTGGCTGGCGCACCCGCCGACGCGCGACGGGCATGATCTTCCAGCACTTCAATCTGCTCTCCTCGCGCACGGTCTTCGACAATGTCGCCCTGCCGCTCGAGATCGCGGGGGCGCCCAGGGCCGAGATCGAGGAGCGGGTCGACCGCCTGCTCGACTTGGTCGGTCTCGCCGGCAAGCGCGAACGCTATCCCGCCGAACTCTCCGGCGGCCAGATGCAGCGTGTCGGCATCGCCCGTGCGCTTGCGACCGACCCCAAGGTGCTGCTCTGCGACGAGGCGACCTCGGCGCTCGACCCCGAGACGACGAAGTCGATCCTGGCCCTGCTGAAGCAGGTCAACCGCGATCTTGGCATCACCATCCTGCTGATCACCCACGAGATCCCCGTCATCAAGGAGATCTGCGACCGTGTTGCGGTAATCGAGGACGGGCGGATCGTCGAGGAGGGCGACGTCTTCTCGGTGCTGACGCGTCCGCAGCACCCGACCACGGCGCGCTTCGTCGAGGCGGTCACCGGCGTCGATCTGCCGGCCTATCTCTCGGGGCGCATCACGGCGCAGGGTCGCCCCGGCGACGACACCGTGCTGCGCATCACCTTCACCGGGGAGAACGCCACCGCCCCCGTCATCAGCCGGCTCAGCTCCACGATCGGCGTCGACGTGAACATCCTCGCCGGCCGCATCGACGCGATCGCGGGCAAGCCGTTCGGCAGCCTGCTGGTCTCGGTGCCGACGCGCGAGCCGGAACTCGCCGCCGTGCTCGGCGCGCTCAACAGCCTCGAACTCAAGGCGGAGGTCATCGGCCATGTTTCCTGAGATCATCTCGCCCCAGATCCTGGCCCTGATCGCGCAGGCGACGCTCGACACGCTGCAGATGGTGGCGGTCGCCGCCGGTCTGGGCACGGTTCTCGGCCTGCCGCTTGGCGTCTTCCTCGCCACCAGCAAGCGCGGCGAATTGTTTGCCGCGCCCCTCGTCAACACGCTGCTCGGGACGCTAGTCAACGCCACGCGCTCGACCCCCTTCATCATCCTCGTTGTCGCGATCATCCCCTTCACCCGGCTGATCGCGGGCACCTCGATCGGGACCAACGCTGCGATCGTGCCGCTGACCGTGGCGGCGACGCCCTTCATCGCTCGGCTGATCGAGGGCGCCATCCGCGAGGTCGATCAGGGGCTGGTCGAGGCGGCCCGCTCGATGGGCGCCACACCGCTTCAGATCGTCCGCAAAGTGCTGGTGCCCGAGGCGCTGCCGGCCATCGCGCTCGGCCTGACGCTCGCCATCGTCAGCCTGATCGGCTTCTCGGCCATGGTCGGCGCGGTCGGAGGCGGGGGCCTGGGCGATCTCGGCATCCGCTACGGCTACCAGCGCTTCATGCCCGAGGTCATGGCCGCCGTCGTCGCGGTGCTGATTGTCCTCGTCCAAACCGTCCAGACCGTCGGCGACCATCTCGCCCGAAGACTGAACAAGCGCCTGCGCCACCCCTGAGTTTCATCCCAACGTACCGTCATCCCGGGCGAAGCGAAGCGCAGATCCGGGATCCATGCCGGAACGCTGACCGGAGAGGCTCAGGCATGGATCCCGGGTCTCCCTGCGGTCGCCCGGCATGACGGCGCGCGGATTTCTTTCATCTTCCAAACACAAATCGAACCGAAGGAGCCTACCCATGACAACCATCACACGCCGCACCGCGCTGGCCGCGACCGCCCTCGCTGCCCTGACTCTCCCGGTCCCCGCGCTCGCCCAGGCCCCGCAGATCGTCCGCATCGGCGTCTCGCCGGGCCCCCATGCCGAAATTCTCGAACAGGTGAAGCCGCTGCTGGCCACGAAGGGCATCGACCTCAAGATTATCGAGTTCTCCGACTATGTCGTGCCGAACCAGGCGCTCGATGCCGGCGAGCTCGAAGCCAATTCCTTCCAGAACCGGCCCTATCTCGACAACCAGGTGAAGGATCGCGGCTTCAAGCTCGTCAGCGTCGGGCTGACCGTGAACTTCCCGCTCGGCATCTACTCGGCGAAGTACAAGAGCTGGGCCGATGTTCCGGACGGCTCGTCGGTCGCCATCATGAACGATCCGACCAATGGCGGCCGCGCGCTCCTGCTGCTGCAGGACAAGGGCGTGATCAAGCTCAAGGATGGCGTCGGCTTCAAGCCGGGCCCGATCGACATCGTCGCCAATCCCAAGAAGCTGAAGATCGTCGAGGTCGAGGCCGCCCAGACCCCGCGCACGCTGGCCGATGTCGCCGCCGCCGCGATCAACACCAACTACGCGGTCGATGCCAAGATCGAGCCGACCTCCGCGATCCTGCGCGAGGATCCCAAAGGTCCCTATGTGAATGTCATTGCGGTGCGCGCCGCCGACAAGGACAAGCCCTGGGTCAAGACGCTTGTCGAGGCCTATCACACGCCGCAGATCAAGGCCTTCGTCGCCCAGCGCTTCAAGGGCAACGTGCTGGCCGGCTGGTAATCCGATCCTTCCCACCTGGCGCGATCGCGATCAGGCGATTGCCCCGGATGCCAACAGCATCCGGGGCTTTTCAATGGTGGGGCCGTGCTTACTTGGCGATCTTCCCCAGCGCCAGGAACTGAGTCTCGCCGGAGGAATCATCGACGCCGTCATTGTCGGTCACGACGAAGAGGTTCCCGTCCTTGTCGACCGTCATGCCCTCGACCTTGTCGAGACCGTAGCCGCCGAGCTTCATCAGATCGGGCGTCAGGTCGCGCAGGAGCTTCTTCTCGACGGTCGGGATCGTGGCGGAGCCGGGAGACGCCGGGGTCAGGCCCTTGACCGAAAAGGTCGCGAGCGTCTTGACCGCCTTGGCACCGAAGAGATTGTCGCGCTCGATCACGGCGAAGGAATCGTTGCCGAGAGAGGTCAACTCCGACAGGCCCATCCAGGCGCCGGATGCTGGCACCGTCAGCGGGTAGTGCAGGACGCCCCATGTCTTCGACGCGGGCTTGTAGGCGAGGATCTTGGTCTTGCCCTTCGGGTCGTCCTTCCATTCGCGCTGAACCGCCAGCCAGACGGTCTCGTCGGCGCCCGTGCCCGTCACCGCGACGCCTTCGAAGCCGAAGCGGCTTGCCTGCTTCGCCAGTTCCTCGGGAAGCAGGATTTCCTCTTCGACCTCGCCCTTGACCGAGACGCGCAGCAGCATGTTCTGCGTCGGCTTGTCCTTGCTTTCCGGATTGCCCTCGGAGGCCAGCCAGAAGCCCCCATCCGAGCGGCTGGCGATGCCTTCGAGGTCGAAGGCGGCAGGCTTGCCGTCTTTCGTCAGCGTGGTCTCAGCGATGATCCGGGCCGGCTTCTCCGTGGCGTCGATCTCGATGATGCGCGACGGCGAATAGGCGCTGTCGGTGACGGCATGCAGTCGGCCAGCCAGCGTCGGATGCGCCGACAATCCCGACAGCGCGCCCCAGCCGATCGGGGCGCCCTCGACGGTCGCAGAGACGATCGTCGGATAGGTGGCGGACGCCTCGCTGCGCTCGTAGATCGTCACGGCCGAACGTGGGCCGCCCTTGGCGACGAGATCGGACTCCGAGGCCGAGACGAAGAGATTGCGCTGGGGAATGGCGAGCAGCCCCTCCGGTGCGACCCCGCCGGGCAGCGCTTGCAGATAGCGCGGCGCCTTGCCGGGGCCCTCGTCCTTGTAGACCAGCACCAGCGAGGCCCGCTCCAGCCCGACGAAGATCAGCCGATCGTTGCCATAGGTGCCGACCTCGATGCCCTCGGGCTCGCTGCCCTTGGCGGCCGAGCGGCGCTCCGGGTAATGTCCCAGGCTGATCGCGAGATGGTCGGTCGTCGGGCCCGAATCGAACTCGACCGTGCCGTCCTTGCGGAAAATGGTGAAGCCGCGCGAGCCGCCCTTCCAGTCTCCTTCATTGGCGGTGACGAAGCGGTCATTGTCGAGCCAGCGCACCGAATCGGGCTCGCGCGCCACGCCCTTGAGCTCCTCCATTGGCCTGATCTGGCCGTCGCGGGTCTTGTCGATGCCCTTCAGATCGACAGCGCCGGCGGGGAAATGCGCCACCAGCTTGCCTGTCTTCGTGTCGACGATGGCGATGTGGTTGTTCTCCTGCAGCGTCACCACCGCCAGCCCGTCCAGATTGACGTCGACGAATTCGGGTTCGGCATCGGTCGGCTCCACGGCCGCGATGCCGGTCATGTCGACGAGTTGGCGCGAGGCGCAGTCGATGGCGCCGTCCTTGATGCCGATCAGGGTCACATTGCCGGCTGGCAACTGGGGCAGAGCGCCCTTGTTGAGCTTCTCGTCGCGCTCATTCTCGATGGCGATGACGATCTTCGTCCTGTCCTTGGTCAGCGTGACGGAATCGGGCTGGCCGCCGAGATCGCAGGTCGCCACCACCTGCTTCGTCTTGAGATCCACGGTCGCGAGATGTCCGGCCGGCTCCTTGAAATTGTCGCCCGAGGTGACGACGGCGACGAAGGCCTTGTCACCGAGGATGACGACCGAGGTCGATTCGCCGCCGAGCGGCACGAAGCCGGCGGGCTTGGGCGCGGTGGGCGTCGTGATGTCGATCAGGCCGAGCGCCTTCTGCTCGCCATCGGTATAGGCGAGCAGCGTGCCGTCCTCATTGGCAGCGATGATCTCGGCCACCGTCTTCTTTGCAGCATCGCGGTCCGCGGGAAGGTTGAGCGGCACCTGGAAGGTGGCGATGCGGTTGAACATCGGCTCGGCGAGCGCAGTGCCGGTCAGCATCAGCGAAGCGAGCGCGGCGAGAACCAGGGGCTGGCGCATGGGGGTGTCCTCGGACCGGGAAGGGATGGCGTCAGCCTTCCGGCTATGGGCCCCACATGACGGTTGCGTGACGCTCGATCATCGTGCCGTGCATCCGAGCCGCCCGTTCCCTGCCGATTGAAGGCCAAGAATTTCTTTTGGAACCTTCCGCCCGGCCGCTGGTTTCCTCTTCGCAAGCCGCAAAGGGCGGCACGGAATTCACCAGAAGGATCAAGACGATGGGTAGCACCATGGACAAGGTCAAGGGCATGGCCAACGAGGCCACCGGCAACGTCAAGCAGGCGGCCGGCAAGGCGCTCGACAAGCCCGAGCTCGAGGCCGAGGGCTTCGCTCAGGAGCGCAAGGGCGAGGCCCAGCAGGCTCTCGGCAAGGGCAAGGATGCCGTCAAGAAGGTGGTCGACAAGGCCTGATCTCGATCAGAGCCTGACCAAGAACGGGTCGCCGCGAGGCGGCCCGTTTTTTCGTGCGTTCAAGTCGATGTTGAATACGCGGTGCCGTCCCGGGCGCAGCGTCGTGAAGACCCTGGATCCATTCCTGAGCCTCGATCGAACAAGTCCCGGAATCCCGGGTCGGCGCGCCTTCGCCGCTTGTCCGGGATGATGCCGACGATATTGGCCAGCTGTGGAGCGACTCAGGCCGCCCCGCCGATGCCGCCGAGGAAATCCTTCACCCGACCGAAGAAGCCGGCGGCCTCGGGATGGGTCGCGCCCGAGCTTTCGCGCTCAAACTCCATCAGCAGCTCGCGCTGGCGCGGCGTCAGCTTCTGGGGCGTCTCGACGACGACCTGGATATAGAGATCGCCGACCTCGCGCGAGCGCAGCACGCTCATGCCCTTGCCCTTGAGGCGGAACTGCTTGCCGGTCTGCGTGCCCTCGGGGATCCTCACCCGCGCCTGCTCGCCGGTCAGCGTCGGCACCTCGATCTCGCCGCCGAGCGCGGCCGAGGCCAGACCGAGCGGAACGCGGCAGAACAGGTCGGCCCCGTCGCGCTGGAAGATCGCGTGCGGCCTGATCGAGAGGAAGATATAGAGGTCGCCGGCCGGCCCGCCGCGCAGGCCGGCCTCGCCCTCGCCGGCAAGCCGGATGCGTGTGCCGTCCTCGACGCCGGCGGGAATGTTGACCGAGAGCGTGCGCTCGCGGGTGACACGGCCGGCGCCCTGGCAGTTCTTGCAGGGGTCGTCGATGATCTCGCCACGGCCGGCGCAGGTCGGGCAGGTCCGCTCGACCGAGAAGAAACCCTGGTTGGCGCGCACCTTGCCATGGCCGCCGCAGGTCGGGCACTGCCGCGACTTGGAGCCGGGCTTGGCGCCGGTGCCCGAGCAGACCTCGCAAGCGATCGAGGTCGGCACGCGGATCGAGGCGTTCTTGCCGGCGAACGCATCCTCCAATCCAATTTCGAGATTGTAGCGCAGGTCGGCGCCGCGCTCGCGGCCATTGGCGCTGCGCGGTCCGCCGCGACGGGCATCGCCGAAGAAAGAATCGAAGATGTCCGACATGAAGTCGGAGAATTCGGGGCCCTGCTGGCCGCCGCCATTCTCGAAAGCCTGATGGCCGTAGCGGTCATAGGCGCCGCGCTTCTGGCCGTCGGACAGGACCTGATAGGCCTCGTTCAATTCCTTGAACTTGGCCTCGGCCGCCGTGTCGCCGGGATGGCGGTCGGGATGGCAGCCCATGGCGAGCTTGCGGAAGGCGCTTTTCAGCTCCGCCTCGCTGGCGGTCTTGGTGACGCCGAGGATTTCGTAATAGTCGCGCTTGGACATCAAACAGCGGCCCCTTCGTTCCCCGCCGCGAGAGCGCCGGAACGGGTCCGGCGCTCTCGCGCGAAAGAACGAGAATGTTTCGTCACGACGCATTCCTTTAACGCAATGGCCGGGTCAAGCCCGGCCATGACGTCGTCGTGGATTAAATGAGCGGCGATCAGGCGCTTTTCTTCTTGTCGCCCTTGTCGTCGCTGACATCCTTGAAGTCGGCGTCGATGACGTCGTCCTTCTTGGTTTCAGCGGCCGGCTCTTCACCGTCCGCTGCGGCGCCTTCGCTCTGGCTGGCCGCATACATGGCCTCGCCGAGCTTCATCGAAGCCTGCATCACATCCGTGGTGCGCGAGGTGATCATCTCGGCATTGTCCTCGGCGAGCGCGGCCTTCAGCGCATCGAGTGCGGTCTCGATCGCGCTCTTGTCGGCGGCGGAGACCTTGTCGCCATAGTCCTTCAGCGACTTCTCGGTCGAGTGGACCAGGCTTTCGCCCTGATTCTTGGCCTCGACCAGCTCGCGACGCTTCTTGTCCTCGCCGGCATTGGCCTCGGCATCCTTGACCATCTTCTGGATGTCGGCCTCCGACAGCCCGCCCGAAGCCTGGATGCGAATCTGCTGCTCCTTGTTGGTGGCCTTGTCCTTCGCCGTCACCGAGACGATGCCGTTGGCGTCGATGTCGAACGTCACCTCGATCTGCGGCATGCCGCGCGGGGAGGGCGGAATGCCCATCAGGTCGAACTGGCCCAGCGCCTTGTTGTCGGACGCCATTTCGCGCTCGCCCTGGAAGACCCGGATCGTCACCGCGCCCTGGTTGTCTTCCGCCGTGGAGAAGACCTGGCTCTTCTTGGTCGGGATCGTGGTGTTGCGGTCGATCAGGCGCGTGAACACGCCGCCCAGCGTCTCGATGCCGAGCGAAAGCGGGGTCACGTCGAGCAGCAGCACGTCCTTGACGTCGCCCTGGAGGACGCCGGCCTGAATCGCGGCGCCGATGGCGACCACTTCATCCGGGTTGACGCCCTTGTGCGGCTCCTTGCCGAAGAACTGCTTCACGACCTCCTGGACCTTCGGCATGCGCGTCATGCCGCCGACGAGCACGACCTCGTCGATCTGGCCCGCCGACAGGCCGGCATCCTTGAGCGCCTTGCGGCATGGCTCGATGGTGCGCTGGACGAGATCGTCGACCAGGCTCTCGAACTTGGCGCGCGAGAGCTTGATGGCGAGGTGCTTCGGACCCGAGGCGTCCGCCGTGATGTAGGGCAGGTTGATCTCGGTCTGGGCCGTGGTGGACAGCTCGATCTTGGCCTTCTCGGCGGCTTCCTTCAGGCGCTGGAGCGCGAGCTTGTCCTTCTTCAGGTCGATGCCCTGCTCACGCTTGAACTCGTCCGCGAGATACTCGACGAGGCGCATGTCGAAGTCCTCGCCGCCGAGGAAGGTGTCGCCATTTGTCGACTTCACCTCGAAGACGCCATCGCCGATCTCGAGGATCGAGACGTCGAAGGTGCCGCCGCCGAGGTCATAGACCGCGATCGTGCCAGCCTGCTTCTTGTCGAGGCCATAGGCCAGCGCAGCCGCCGTCGGCTCGTTGATGATGCGCAGCACCTCGAGGCCGGCGATGCGGCCGGCATCCTTCGTCGCCTGGCGCTGGGCGTCGTTGAAATAGGCGGGAACCGTGATCACGGCCTGGGTGACGGACTGGCCGAGATAAGCCTCCGCCGTCTCCTTCATCTTGGTCAGCGTGAAGGCCGAGATCTGCGACGGTGAATAATCGGTGCCGTCGGCTTCGACCCAGGCGTCGCCGGCCGAGGCTTTCTTGATCTTGTAGGGGACGAGATGCATGTCCTTCTGCGTCATCGGATCGTCGAAGGTCCGGCCGATCAGACGCTTGATCGCGAAGAAGGTGCGCTCGGGGTTGGTCACGGCCTGGCGCTTGGCCGGCTGGCCGACCAGGCGCTCGCCGTCGTCGGTGATCGCGACGATGGACGGCGTGGTGCGCGCGCCTTCCGAGTTCTCGATGACTTTGGGCGTAGAGCCTTCCATGACCGCGACACAGGAGTTGGTCGTGCCGAGGTCGATACCGATTACTTTACCCATGGATGGGGATCCCTTTTAAATTGAGCAGATCGCCGGCCTGCGGCGCTTGGCGCCACCTGCCGGCCCATGGACCGGTCCGCCCCCACCTGTCGCGGCGAACGAAACCGGCATTCCACGTTTGACGGTCGTGAAACCGCCCCTTGGCGGCGTATATAGTGAGGGTGTTCCCGCCCTTGCAAGACAGACGAGCCGATTAAGAATCGCGCGCGTGGCCGGTTTGTTGCATCACGGTCGATGACGGCCTGTTCTTGCGGTTCATTGCGGGCAAGTGTTGCGGATGTGCCCTTGCGCGCGAGCCCGCGACATTTCATGCAGAAGTGGTTGTTGCCGTTCCAAACTGGCCGTTTCGTGACCCGACAGACGCATCATGCCCTTCGCCTTGCGCTGCTGGCTTTCGCCGGCTGGTCGCAGGCCGTGCTGGCGCAGCCCATGCAACTGCCGGGAGCGCAGCCCTTCAATGCGCCGGGCACGCAGCAGGCCGCCCCGCAATCGTCGAGCGCGCCTGCTGCCCCCCGCGCACCCTCCATGCCGGCGATCAAGGTCGCGGGCGAGGATGCGATCGTCGGGCGTGTGCTGCGCCACAATGGCGGCCCGGGCGAGGCCGTCTTCGACAAGACCGCGACCGGCTTCGGATTGAAGCTCACCGTCGATGGTTTCCAGTCGAGCAATCTGGTCGAGCCCTGCGCCGTCTCCTTCGGCGAGACGCCCTTGCCGGTGACCTCGCTCGGACGCCCGGCCGGCGTGCCGCGCTACCGACTCGAGGCGCCGATCTGCCCGATCGTCTTCGACGTGCTCGACGGCGCTGTCCTCGTGGTCGAGCCGGCGCAGCCCTGCATCGTCGAGGCCGCCGCCTGCCGGATCGACCCGCGTGGCCTTTGGGGGCCCGATTCACGCACGCTGGCAGCTCGCGCCAAGGAGATCGAGTCTGCGCGCGGCGTCGCCGAACGGGCCGTCCGCGAGGGCTACCGCACCCTGACCGCCAAGGCCGACGCGGTCGACCAGCGCGCGATCGCGCGCGAACAGGCCGGTTTCTCGGCCGAGCGCGAACAGACCTGCCGGTCCTTCCAGCGCGAGGGCCAGTACGGCTTCTGCGGTGCCCGGCTCACCGAGGCCCGGGCCGCCTCGATCCGGGCGCGGCTGGGCCTCTCGAACGAACCGGCGAAACCGGCAGCCAAGCCGAAGCCGCGTCCGGCTGCGCCCAAGCCGGGAACCGGCCCGATGCCGCTCACGCCATAGCAGGCGGGCGCGACCGACCCATCGGCGGCGGCGCCCATCGGACATAACCGAGACGAAGCGCGGCGCAGGGGCGCGATTGCGGGCTCCGCCTGACTCCGGCCGATATTCGCGTCTATCGTGCCGGCGGCTTCACTGCCTTGTCATTGGCGTCACCGGCCGCGATGGGGCATCTGCTCGGGTAGTGTCGAGAGGATGACGACGCACAGCATGGCTTCGATTCGCATCAGACGTTCTTGCCGCACCCGATCTTCGTGGCGACACGCAATGCTGGCCTTCGCGCTGGCAACGCTGGCTCCAGGCCTGGCCTTCGCGGCCGGATCCGCGCCAGTCTCCACCCCGCGCGTGACGGCGACGCTGCTGTCGAGTCGCGATGCGGTGGTGCCCGGCGAGCGCTTTCAGGTCGCCCTCGTCCAGAAGATGGCGCCGGGCTGGCATACCTACTGGCAAAACCCCGGCGATTCCGGTGAGGCGACCCGCATCGAGTGGACGCTTTCGCAAGGCGCGAGCGCTGGCGAAATCCAGTGGCCGGCGCCTCATGCCATTCCGGTCGAACCGCTGGTCAATTTCGGCTTCGAAGGCACGCTGCTGCTGCCGGTCGAGATCACCGTGCCTGATGATGCCAGGCCGGGCGAGCGCCTGACGCTGAAGGCGAATGCGACCTGGCTCGTCTGCGAAAAGATTTGCATTCCCGAGGAGGGCGCCTTCACGCTTGATCTGCCGGTGGCGGCCACGGGCATCGTCGATGAAGCCGCGCAAGCGCGCATCGAGGCCGCCCGCGCGGCCCTGCCCACCGCCGCAGGCTTCAAGGGCCGTCTGGCCGCTGACGGCGACGGACTCGCCCTGGCGCTGCCCGGACTTTCCGGCCAAGGTCTCGCCGACCCGATCAGCGAACTGCGTTTCTTCCCGCTCTCCGACACGCTGATCGACCACGCCGACAAGCAGGCCGCTTCATCTAGCGCTGACGGCACGGTGCTGCGGCTGGCGCGCTCCGGCGCCTTCAAGGTCACGGGCGCGGAGACCGAGGGCGTCCTGACGTTCAAGCAGGGCGGCCTGGCCCGCTCGCTCAGCCTGGCCGCCACAGTCGATCCGGCCCTGATCACGAGTGCGGCTGACTCCGACGCCTCGTCGCGCCCGGCCGTCGTGCGGATTCCGCTGCCGGTCGAGGGCGCCGACCTGACGTTGTGGGCGGCGCTGCTCTTCGCCTTCACGGGCGGGCTGATCCTCAATCTGATGCCCTGCGTGCTGCCGGTTCTCTTCATCAAGGCGCTCGGCTTCGCGCAGCTCGCGCGGGCGAGCCGGGCGGAGGTGCGCGAGCAGGGCCTGCTCTTCCTTTCCGGCGTGGTCGTGACCTTCATGGCGCTGGCCGGTATGGTCATCGTGCTGGGTGCGCTCGGCGCTAGCGTCGGCTGGGGCTTCCAGTTGCAGTCGCCCCCGCTGGTGATCGCGCTCGCTGTGGTGATGACGCTGATCGGCCTCAACCTGCTCGGCGCCTTCGAGGTCGGAACGTCGGCCGTCGGCGTCGGCCATGGCCTCGCAAGCCGGGGCGGCCGGCTCGGCGCCTTCATGACCGGAGCCTTGGCCGTCGTCGTCGCAACGCCCTGCACGGCCCCCTTCATGGGCGCGGCGGTCGGCTATGCCGTTACGCAACCCCCGATGATCGGTTTGTCCGTCTTCCTGGCGCTGGCGCTCGGCTTCGCGCTGCCGGTGGTGGCTTTGTCCTTCGCGCCGGGCCTGCTGCGCCTGCTGCCAAAGCCCGGACGCTGGATGCTGATCCTGAAGCAGGGCTTCGCCTTCCCGATGTTCGCCACCGCGATCTGGCTGATCTGGGTCGCCTCGGTCCAGGCAGGGCCCGGCGGCGTGCTGGCGGCGCTGGTTGCCGTGCTGGCGGCGGGCTTCGTCGTCTGGCTCGTCGGCGTCACCAGGGATGCGGGGCGCGGCCGGATCGTCTCCTCGGCCTTCGCCGTGCTGATTGCCCTCGCGGCCGGCTGGTTCGTTGTCCAGAGCGCCGTGCCCGAAGCAACCACGCAGGCTCGCGCCGGCGACATCCAAGCGTGGACGCCGGAGCGCGTGGCGGCGCTGCAGGCGGAAGGGCGCCCGGTCTTCGTCAATTTCACGGCGGCCTGGTGCATCACCTGCCTGGCCAATGAGCGCGTCGCGCTCTCGCGGCAGGAGGTCAAGGACGCCTTCGCCGAGCTGAAGGTCGTCTATCTCAAGGCCGACTGGACCAACCGCAACAGCCAGATCGCCTTCGCGCTGGCCGAGAAGGGCCGCGCCGGTGTGCCGCTCTATCTGTTCTATCCTGGAGCCAAGGGCGCTCCGGCCGAAATCCTGCCGCAGTTGCTGACGCCCGACATGATCGTCACCGCCGCCAAGCGCGCCGCCGGTAAGGAGATCAAGACCGCCGCCCGCTGAGAAGCTTCACCCCCCGAAGACAGGAGACAGACGTGAACGCCCAACTGAGCCGCAAGACTTTCATCGCCGGCCTCGCTCTTGCCGGCTTCTCTCTCACCGCCGGATCGGCTCTGGCGCAGGCCGCAGCCAAGGTCGGCGCGCCGGCCCCGGCCTTCGAGGCTGTTGATGCCGATGGCAAGGCTCGCAAGCTCTCCGAATTCGCCGGCAAGACGGTGATCCTCGAATGGACCAATCACGACTGCCCCTATGTCCGCAAGCACTACAACAGCGCGACGATGCAGACCCTGCAGAAGGACATGGCCAAGGAGGGCGTCGTCTGGCTCTCGGTGATCTCCTCGCCTGTCGGCGAGCAGGGCCATGTCGATGGCGCGACCGCCAAGGAATTGTCGGTCAAGCGCGATGCCGCGCCTGCCGGCATCCTGCTCGACCCCAACAGCAAGGTCGCCCGCGCCTATGGCGCGACCACGACGCCGCAAATGTACATCATCGATCCCAAGGGCACGCTCGCCTATATGGGCGCGATCGACGACAAGCCGTCCGCCAGCACTGCCAGCCTGACCGGCGCCAAGAGCTATGTCCGGCAGGCCATGGCCGAACTCAAGGCCGGCAAGCCGGTCTCTGAGGCCGCGACCAAGTCCTATGGCTGCGCGGTCAAATACGCGCCGGTTTCGTAAGAGGCGCGTTTTCCCAAACGCGCGTCATTCCGGGCGAAGCGAAGCGCAGACCCGGAATCCATGCCGGAACGCTGATGGGTACCGTTCAGGCATGGAGCCCGGATCGGCACGGCTTCACCGCTGGTCCGGGGTGACCCGCGTTTTTGCGGGCGTGGGAAGCGGCGCTTAAACCCGCCCCAGCCTGGCCCCCGTCGCCACATCGAAGACGTGCACGCGGTCGGGGTCGACCGTGATCCAGATCCGCCCGGCTACCGCCGCCACGACATCGGTCGCCGCCTGCATCACGAAGGGCAGGCCTGAAAGCTGGCCGTGGAAGAGCTGCGTCGCGCCGAGTTCCTCGATGAACTCGACATCGAAGGGCAGCGAACCGGCCTGGCCCTCGCTGGCGATCTCGACATCCTCCGGCCGCAAACCGACCTCGACCGGCGTCTGCTCGGGCAAATCCTCGCGCAGGTCGCGCGCTTCGAGGAGCGCATCGCCGAGCGCGACGATTCCGGGCCCGTCGATCGTACCGCGCAGGATGTTCATCGGCGGCGAGCCGATGAAGGTCGCGACGAACTTGCTCGCGGGCTTCTTGTAGACCTCCGACGGCAGGCCGATCTGCTCGACCTGCCCGCCATTCATCACGACCAGCTTGTCCGACAGCGTCATCGCCTCGACCTGGTCATGGGTGACGTAGATCGCGGTGACGCCGAGCGCCCGCTGCAGCTTCTTGATCTCGACGCGCATCTGCACGCGCAGCTTGGCATCGAGGTTGGAAAGCGGTTCGTCGAACAGGAAGACCTGCGGCTTGCGCACGATCGCGCGGCCCATGGCAACACGCTGGCGCTGCCCGCCCGAGAGCTGCCTGGGCCGTCGGTCGAGCAGCGCCTCGATGGCCAGGATGCGCGCGGCTTCCTTCACACGCCGGTCGATCTCGTCCTTGGGCGTGCCGAGATTGCGCAGGCCATAGGACATGTTCTCGTAGACGCTCATATGCGGGTAGAGCGCGTAGTTCTGGAACACCATGGCGATGTCGCGCTCGGCAGGGCCGATCTGGTTGACGACGCGCGTCCCGATCGAGACCTCGCCGGCCGAGATCGTCTCGAGGCCCGCGACCATGCGCAGCAGCGTGGACTTGCCGCAGCCGGAAGGGCCGACAAGCACGCAGAAGCCGCCATCGGGAATGTCGAAGGAGACGCCCTTCACGGCTTCGACGCCGCCGGGATAGATCTTCTTGACGTTGGTGAGCGTGACCTGGGCCATTCAGTCTTTCCTAGTCGTCATCCTCGGCGCGAGCCGAAGGCGGAGAGCCGGGGATCTCTTGGGAGGAGATGCTCGGGTCAAGCCCGAGCATGACGTTCGCTACTTCTCGGTTTCGACCAGACCCTTCACGAAGAGCCTCTGCATCAGGACGACGACCAGCACGGGAGGCAGCATCGCCAGCATGGCGGTGGCCATGGCGAGCTGCCATTCGGTGAGGGCGTCCGAGGTGACGATCATCTTCTTGATCGCGATGACGATGGTCTGCATCGAGTCCTTGGTCGTCACCAGGAGCGGCCAGAGATACTGGTTCCAGCCATAGATGAACTGGATCACGAACAGCGCCGCGATCGTTGTGATCGAGAGCGGAACGACCGTGTCCTTGAAGAACCTGAACGGGCCGGCGCCGTCGATCCGGGACGCCTCCAGCAGTTCGTCGGGGATCGTCATGAAGAACTGCCGGAACAGCAGCGTGCCGGTCGCCGAGGCGATCAGCGGCACGGCCAGCCCCTGATAGGTGTCGAGCATGTTGAGGTCCGAGACGACCTTGAAGGTCGGGAAGATACGGACCTCGACCGGCAGCATCAGCGTGACGAAAATGATCCAGAACGCCGCCATCCGGAACGGGAAGCGGTAGTAGACCACCGCATAGGCCGAGAGCACCGAGATGAAGATTTTCCCGATCGCGATCGCCATGGCCATGATGAAGGAGTTCAGCATCATGCCCAGCACCGGCTCGCGCGTCGTGCCCGAGGTGCCGACGAACAGGATGCGGTTGTAGTTCTCGAAGAAGTAGGGGCCCGGATACAGCGGCAGCTTGCCGTTGATGATGGTCGCGGCGTCCCAGGTCGAGGCGACGAAGGTCAGCCAGACCGGGAAGGCGACGATCAGCACGCCGATCGACAGGATGACATAGGCGATCGCATCGCCCAGGCGGCGGTCCTCGACCATCAGTAGCTGACCTTGCGCTCGATGAACTTGAACTGCACCGCCGTCATGCCGATCACCATGATCAGCAGGACGACCGACTGCGCCGCCGAGCCGCCGAGATTGGACCCGCCCTTGCCATCCGAAAAGACCTTGTAGACCAGCGTCTCGGTCGCGCCCGAGGGACCGCCGCCGGTGATCGTGTCGATGATGCCGAAGGTGTCGAAGAAGACGTAGACGATGTTGACGACGAGCAGGAAGAAGGTCGTCGGCGAGAGCAGCGGGAAGACGATCGTCCAGAACCGCCGCATCGGCCGCGCCCCGTCGATCACCGCCGCCTCGATCACGCTCTTGGGGATCGATTGCAGGCCGGCGAGGAAGAACAGGAAATTATAGCTGATCTGCTTCCAGGTCGCGGCCAGGATGACGAGCAGCATCGCGTCGTTGCCGTTCAGGCGGGGGTTCCAGGCGATGCCCATGCTGGACAATCCGCGCGCCAGCATGCCCAGCGAGGGATCGAACATGAACAGCCAGAGCACGCCGGCGACCGCGGGCGCCACCGCATAGGGCCAGATCAGCAGCGTCTTGTAGATTTCCCCGCCCCGGAGCTGCCGATCCGCCATCACCGCAAAGAGCAGCGCGATGGACAGCGAGAGCACGCAGACGAAGCTCGAGAAGATCGCGGTGTTGATGAAGGCCTTGAGATAGCCGGGGTCGGAAAACAGCGCCTGGTAATTCTCGAACCAGACGAATTCAGTCGACGTGCCGAAGGCGTCCTGCAGCAGGAAGGACTGCCAGACAGCCTGACTTGCGGGCCAGTAGAAGAACACGACCGTGATCGCCAGCTGCGGCAAAAGCAGCATCAGCGGGATCGTCAGGCCGGTGAAATAGGCGTTCTTCTGCATGGAGCACTACTCGTGTCATTCCGGGGCTTCGCGGAGCGAAGAACCCGGAACCCACGACCGGGTGAGAGATGTCGACGGGGCAATCCGAGTGGCCTGCCCCGTCGAAGGTTCCGGGTTCGGCCCATTCGGGCCGCCCCGGAATGACGAAGAAGCTCAGCGCGAGGCCGTCCGCTCGAACTGGCGCAGCATCTGGTTGCCGCGCTCGACGGCTGCGTCCAGCGCCGCCTTCGGGGTCTTCTGGCCGTTCAGCGCCGCTTCCAGCTCCTCCGACCAGATGTCGCGGATCTGGACCAGGCTGCCGTAACGCAGGCCGCGCGAGTTCTCGGTCGGCTCCTTGTTGTTCAGCGAGAGGATCGGTGTCTCGAGATAGGGCTTGTCCTTGTAGAAGCCCGAGGCCTTCACCTTCTCGTAAGCCGCCTTGGTGATCGGCAGATAGCCGGACTCCGTGTGCAGCTTCACCTGGCGGTCGACATTGGACAGGAAGGTGAAGAACTTGGCGACGCCCTTGTATTCGTCGGCCTTCTTGCCGCCCATCACCCACAGCGAGGCGCCGCCGATGATCGAGTTCTGCGGAGCGCCCTGCACGTCCGGGTAGTACGGCATCGGGGCGTTGCCCCAGTCGAACTTGGCGTTGGCCTTGACGTTGCCGAAGAAGCCCGACGAGGTCAGGAAGATCGGGCATTCGCCGGAGGTGAAGCGGCCCTCGCCGTTGTTAGTGCGGCCGGAATAATCGTAGACGCCCTGCTTCTGCAGATCGACCAGGTTGGTCCAGTGCTTCAGGAACGCCGGGCTGTTGAAGTTCAGCACCGCGTCGAAGCCGTCCAGCCCGTTGGCCTTGGTCGAGAGCGAGACGTTGTGCCAGGCGCCGAACTGCTCGATGTTCGCCCAGGTCGCCCAGGCGTTCGAGAATCCGCATTTGTCGAAGCCGGAAGCCTTCAGCTTCTTGGCGGCGTCGAACACTTCGGGCCAGGTCTTCGGCGGCGCTTCCGGGTTCAGGCCAGCCTTCTTGAAGGCGTCCTTATTGTACCACATCACCATCGAGGACGAGTTGAACGGCATCGAGAGCATGTCGCCCTTGGCCGTCGAATAGTAGCCGGTGATGGCGGGCAGATAGGCCTTCGGGTCGAAGGTCTCGCCGGCGTCCTTCATCAGTTCGAATACGGGCTTGATGGCTCCCTTAGCCGACATCATCGTGCCGGTGCCGACCTCGAAGACCTGCAGGATGTGCGGCGCGGTGCCGGCGCGGAAGGCGGCGATGCCGGCGTTCAGCGTGTCCGGATAGGAGCCCTTATAGGCCGGTACGACCTTGTAATCCTTCTGCGAGGCGTTGAATTCCTCGGACAGGCGGACGACGACGTCGTTGTTGGCGCCGGTCAGCGCATGCCACCACTGGATTTCGGTCTGGGCCGAGGCAGGCGCGGCACCGGCGAGCGCGAAAGCGGCGACGGACATCAGGATGCGAGATTTCACTGTCATCATTATCTCCCTTCCGCCCTCGGATTGTTTGGGCGGCTGTTATTGTTGGTGCGCAAGCTAGCATGAAGGGCGGGCGACGTTTCAATGACAAATTCATGACGGACGCAAGCCGCCAGCCTGCGCGACTTTGTGATGAAGCCCTTGCGCATTTGCCCGGAAGGCGCTGTTCTCCCCGCCCTATCCCGCCATCCGACGGACACCGCCATGCCGCGCCTCTCGCTGACACCTGATCAGACCCTGCCGAAGGATGCCTCCGGCGCCGCCTTGCTCGGACGCGTGTGGCGCCCGGATGTCGCCGGCCCGGCCGTGGTGACGTTGCGCGACGGCGTGCTCGTGGATATCACCCGCGCCTTTCCCACCAGCCGCGACCTCTGCGAGGAAAACGACCCGGCCGCAGCACTGCGCGCGGCACAGGGCGAGCCCATCGGCACGCTCGCCGACATCCTGGCGAACACCCCGGTCGAGGGCCGCGATGCGGGCAAGCCCTGGCTGCTCTCGCCGCTCGATCTGCAGGCGGTCAAGGCCGCCGGCGTCACCTTCGCGGTTTCGATGCTGGAGCGCGTCATCGAGGAGAAGGCGCGCGGAAACCCGGCCGCAGCCGCGACGATCCGGATCGAGATCGGGAAGCTGATCGGCGATGATCTCTCGAAGCTGAAGCCCGGCTCGCCTGAGGCGATGCATCTCAAGGACGTGCTGATCAAGCAGGGCGCCTGGAGCCAGTATCTCGAGGTCGGCATTGGCCCTGACGCCGAGATCTTCACCAAGGCGCCAGCGATGTCGTCCGTCGGCACCGGGTTCGACGCCGGCCTTCACCCGGCCTCGACCTGGAACAACCCCGAGCCGGAGATCGTGCTCGTCGTCGCATCGGACGGTCGCATCGTCGGCGCCACGCTCGGCAACGACGTCAATCTGCGCGATGTCGAGGGCCGCTCGGCTCTCCTGCTCGGCAAGGCCAAGGACAACAACGCCGCCGCCGCCGTCGGACCCTTCATCCGGCTGTTCGATGGCGGCTTCACGCTCGACCATGTCCGCAACACCACGGTCACGCTGACGGTCGAAGGCGAAGACGGCTTCACGCTGGAGGGCTCGTCCTCGATCGCCAAGATCAGCCGGGACCCGGCCGATCTCGCCGCCCAGATGATCGGCCCGCATCACCAGTACCCCGATGGCGCGGCGCTCTATCTCGGCACCATGTTCGCGCCGATCAAGGATCGCGATACGCCTGGCGGCGGCTTCACCCATAAATACGGGGACATCGTCACCATCGCCGCGCCTGAACTCGGCGCGCTGGTCAATCGCATGCGTTCGACCTCCGATTGCGAGCCCTGGACCTTCGGCGCCTCGCATCTGATGCGCAGCCTGGCGAAGCGCGGCCTGCTGTGAGCGCAGCCGACATCCTCGTCGTCGGCGAGGCGATCGGGGACTTCATCCCGCGCGATGCGGCAGGCCTGCGGTACGAGGCCGTGCTGGGCGGATCGGGCTTCAACGCCGCGCTGGCGCTCGCCCGTTTCGGCGCGAAGCCGGCCTATGCCGGATCGCTGTCGACGGATGCGCTGGGCCGGCGCTTCCGTGCCACCCTGGTCGCGGAGGGGATCGGCACGACGCTGATCCATGACAGTGCGCTGCCTTCGGCCGTCGCCATCGTCTCGCCGCTCGGGCCCGGTGGTGTCCCGGAGTTCGCGCTGCATCTCGATGGCACGGCTCATGCCGAGCCGCAGGGCACGCCGCGAACCATGCCGTCCGGCGCGACCCATCTCCACGCCGCGTCCTTTGGCGCGACGGTCGGCGCGTCGGCGGCGGCCGTCACGGATCTGGCCGAAAGCGCCCGGACCCTGGGCGCGACGGTCAGCTACGACATCAATATCCGCCCCTCCGTGCTGCCTGAGCGCGACGCAGCGCGGTCGCTGATCGAGGCGCGGATCGCGCAGGTCGATATCGTCAAGGCAAGCCTCGACGACCTCGCCTGGCTGCATCCGGGTGAGGCGGCAGAGATGGTCGCGCGGCGATGGCACCAACTCGGTGCGCGCCTCGTCCTCGTCACGCAAGGGCCGGACGGCGCGATCTGTCTCGGCCCGGGCGGCGTTCTCGCCGCGTCCGCCCCGCCTGTCGCGGTGGTCGACACCGTCGGTGCCGGAGACACCTTCGTCGGCGGCTTCCTCGCGACCCTGGCGGCGCGGGGCCGGCTGGGTGCCGGTTTCGCCGCGGCGACCCGCGACGATCTCGAGGCCGCGCTGTCCTTCGCCTGCGCTGTCGCGGCCGATAGCTGCACCAGGCCCGGCTGCGATCCGCCACGCATGACCGCAATCTGACGCCGGGACCTGAGACAATGCGCCTGTCCTATCTTGACTATCACACCTGCGGCGAGCCGGTCCGTATCGTCACGTCGGGCTCCCCGGAACTCGTGGGCGCGACGATCCTCGAAAAGCGCCGCGACGCGCGCGAGAACCACGATCATCTCCGCCGCGCGATGATGCTGGAGCCGCGCGGCCATGCCGGCATGTATGGCGTGATCCCGGTCGCGGCCACCCATCCCGACGCAGCCTTCGGCGTGTTGTTCACGCATAACGAGGGTTATTCGACCATGTGCGGCCACGCGACGATCGCGCTCGGTCGCTATGCGATCGAGCATGGCCTCGTGCCGGCCGTCGAGCCCGTCACCCGTTTCGCGATCGAGGCCCCCTGCGGGCTGCTGCGGCTGGAATGTTCGGTCTGCGGGGGCAAGGTCGAGAGCGTCACCTTCGAGAGCGTGCCGGCCTTCGTCTTCGCGCGCGACCTGCCCGTCGATGTGCCGGGCTTGGGGACCGTCGTGACCGACATCGCCTATGGCGGCGCCTTTTACTGCATCCTGCCGGCCTCGCGCTTCGGGCTCGATCTCTTCGACACGCCCGTCGCGGCGCTGACCGATGCGGCGGCGGCCCTGACCGACAGGGTGCGCGCGACGCTGTCCATCACGCATCCGACCGAGCCCGATCTCGGCTTCCTCTATGGCACGATCGTCACCGACGAAGCCGCGCCGGCTGAGGACAGCTTCAATCTGTGCATCTTCGCGGAAGCGCAGATCGACCGTTCGCCCACCGGCTCCGGCGTCACCGCGCGGATGGCGCTGGACCATGCCAAGGGGCTCGTCGCTGCTGGGCAGACCCGGCGCTTCCGCAGCATCACCGGCGGCACTTTCACCGGCCGCGTGCTCGGCGAGGCGGATGGCCCTGCACCCGGCGCTGTGACCGTCGCCGTCGGCGGGACCGGTCATTTCGCCGGCGAGGGCACCTTCGTCATCGAGGCGGATGATCCGCTGCGCCACGGATTTGCCTTGCCGGAACGCTTCGCGCAGATCACCCGCGGCTGACCCCGGGAGCTTACCCCGCCGCGGTCTGCCCGGCCTCCCAACCGAGAATGGCGCGCTTGCGCGTCAGGCCCCAGTGATAGCCGGTCAGCGCGCCGGATTTCCCGATGACGCGGTGGCAGGGCACCACGAAGGAGATCGGGTTCTTGCCCACCGCCATGCCGACCGCGCGCGCCGCCGTCGGCTTGCCGATATGGCAGGCGACGTCGCCATAGGTGGTGGCGCGTCCGACCGGAATCCGCAGCAGCGTCTCCCAGACACGCACCTCGAAATCCGTGCCGATCAGCACGACGCGCAGCGGGGTCTCGGCCGCCCAGGCGTTCGGATCGAAGATGCGCGCCGCGTACGGTGCCGTAGTCTGCGGGTCGAAGCGGTAATCGGCATGGGGCCAACGCCTGATCATGTCGGCCAGCGCCTCAGCCCGTCCGCCGACGACCTTGCCGCCGTCTTGCCTGTCGGACACCCAGCCGAGCCCAGCCAGACCGCGCGGCGTTGCGACGACCAGCGCCTCGCCGAAGGGAGAGGCGTGGAAGCCGTAGGACAGGCTCAGGCCGCCGCCGCCGGTCTTCCATTCGCCCGGCGACATCGCCTCATGCGTCACGAAGAGATCGTGCAGCCGCCCGGGTCCCGAAAGCCCGACCTCCAGCGCGGTATCGAGCACACTCGCTGAGGCACCGAGCAGGCCCTTGGCATGGTCGAGCGTGATCGCCTGCAGGAAGGCCTTGGGCGTCAGCCCGCACCAGCGCCGGAACAGGTGATGGACATCGGTCGGCGTCGCGCCGGCCGCCTCCGCGATCGCCTCGATGGTCGGCTGCGCGCGCCAGTTCTCGGTGATGTAGGCGAGGATGCGCCGCACCGTGTCGTAGTCGGAGCCCGGCGCGGTCGACGGGAAGTCGGCCTCGCTCGGCATGGCCTCGGTGGCGCGCGCCAGCACGGCATTGGAGAAACGGGTCGGCGTCATCACGCCGAGCTTTTGAAGAGGGGCGGTCATCGCTGTCACCTTCGCATCATCGATCATGAGGCGAAACTAGGGATGGTGAGGTCGCGACTCCACCCGAAAGCTGGCAAGGCTGCGCAGGGTTTGCGCAAGGCGACGACACAATTCTTCAGTGCGCGCCTCGCGCAGCGCCGAAATCCGGTCCCCTGCGCGCCTTCGCGAGCGCCGCACTGAGCGCCTCGGCAAAACCCTCGCGTTCGCCCGGCGACAAGGCGCCCGCCACGACCACGCTCTGCCCCCGTGAGACGAGGTTCAGGCCCAGCAGCCCGTAATCCTCGTCGTCCTGGCGCTCGAGCTTCGTCCAGGCCGGGTTGAAGCGCCAGACCGCCTCGCGACCATGATGCGAGACCTTGCGCAGCAGCACTTCGAGTGGCGTCACCACAATACGCTCGAAGGCGCGCGCATGCCGGAAATTGACGTGGAAGGCGATGAACAGCGCGATCACGTCGAGGCCGAAGAAGCCGGCGACCGGCCAGGCGCCAAGCACGACGAACGGGATCGAGGAGACGAGGCTGGCGAGGCAGACCAGCGTCATCACGAGGCGGAAGCCGTTCCGGCCGAGCGAGCGATGCGGCGTGATCGTGGCGTCGAAGACCGGGCGCTCGGCGGCGGCCGATGCGTCGTCGCCAGGCACTGCTGAATCGCGCTTGCCGAGGTCCATGCGCGCATTATAACGCCCCGATGACGCAAGAGAACAGCCGCCAGCGCCCCGTGCCGACGAAGGCGCGGATCACGATGCCGCGCGCCCGCGGCGCCGCCGGCATCCGCGAGATCTTCACGCGCTTTCAGACGGCCAACCCCGAGCCCAAGGGCGAACTCGACTACGTCAACGCCTTCACCTTGCTGGTGGCAGTCGTGCTCTCGGCGCAGGCGACCGACGTCGGCGTCAACAAGGCGACGCGCAGGCTCTTCGAGATCGCCGACACGCCGCAAAAGATGCTGGCGCTCGGCGAGGACGTGGTGCGCGATCACGTCAGGACGATCGGCCTGTTCCGCACCAAGGCGAAGAACGTCATCGCGCTCTGCGTCAGGTTGATCGAGACGTTCGGCGGCGAGGTGCCGACGACGCGCGCCGAGCTCGAAAGCCTGCCGGGCGTCGGCCGCAAGACCGCCAATGTCGTGCTCAACATCGCCTTCGGCGAGATCACCCATGCGGTCGACACGCATGTCTTCCGCGTCGCCAACCGCCTGCGCATCGCGCCGGGCGCAAACGTGCTTCAGGTCGAGCTCGGGCTGGAGAAGGCGGCCCCGGCCGAATTCGGCCGGCACGCGCATCACTGGCTCATCCTGCACGGCCGCTACACCTGCAAGGCGCTGAGACCGGAATGCGGGCGCTGCATCCAGAACGATCTCTGCGATTCGCCCGAAAAGCGAGTGGTTTAAGGCTCGTCATTCTCGGGCGGCGCGCGGCGCCGACCCGAGAATCTCTTCACAATACGGCTGGCGCCAGGCTCGGTTGGAGATGCTCGGGTCAAGCCCGAGCATGACGCGGTTCCGTCGCCCTCACTTCGCGTCGAGCAGTTCCTTCACGGACAACAGCACGAGCTCGTTGTCGTCGGCCTTCTTGGGATCGCGCGAGGAGGAGAAGGGCAGGTTGTTGTCGTTGCCGACGACGATGACGCCGTTGGCGCGATCGACCACGTCGACATTCTCGATGGTGAAGAAGGGGAAGGGCAGCACGCCGTCGATGGCGCCCTGCTTCGCCTTCTTGTCGGGATCGGCGATCTTCATCAGGTCGATGAAGCCGATCTTGCGGACGGGCTTGCCGACATTGGCGTCGGTCATCTCGATCTTCACGATGCGCTTGAACTTGGCGAGGTCGTGGAAGCAGTCGGGGCCCTTCTGGCCGGCGGCGCAGGCCTTGTCGGCGGTGCCCTCGCCATTGTCGCGCTCGATGATCAGCGCCGTCGTCGCATCGATCATGTTGAAGTCGCCGATGGCGTTGCCCTTCTGCTCCAGCGGGAAGAACCAGGAGCGGCCGGTCCACTTCTCGGCGGCGACGTCGAATTCGAGGATGCGCAGCACCTCCTTGCCGTCGACCTCCTCATTGCCCTTGGTCTCGGCGTTCCAGAGCGGGCCTTCCAGCAGCGGATAGAGGAAGCGGCCATCCGGCGACTGCGCCATGCCCTCATAGCCCTTGGAGCGGCGGACATTGAAAGCGACCGGCAGATTCGGCGCGGCCGGCGTCGTCACGGCATAATGGTCGGGCGAGCGCGCGGGCTTGCCATCGACCATCGTCTCGAACACGGCCTCGACCTTGCCGGTGGCATCGACGCGGATGAGATAGGGGCCGAACTCCTCGGCGATCCAGAACTTGCCGCCGATCGGCTGGATCGATTCCGGATCGAAATCCGAACCGGTCAGATAGCGCTTGTCAGTGCCTTCATTGGCGATACGGAACGGCACCTTCTTGTCGGGATCATGCAGGAAGGTCGTAGCTGTCCGTTCGATCGCGCCGCCGGCGAAGTCGGCCTTCAGGCGGTGGAAATACAGCATCGCGTCCGGCGAGTTGGCCTTGGCGCCGAAGCCGTTATCGGTCAGCACCAGGAACTCGCCATGACCGAGCGAGCGGATGCCGGAGAAGCCCTGAACGGGCTGGCCCTGGAACGGCGTCGAGAGCCCGGTCGGACGGCCGCCCGAGGTGCCCATGACGGTGCCGACGGCCTCCACCCGCTTGCCTGGCGTGATGAACTTGCCGGAAACCTTGAGGTCGGCCGGGGCGTCGGCGGGAGCGGCGACCATGGTGTTGGCCGGCAGGAGCGCATGGCCGACGAGCTTGGCCGGGAATTCCTTCTGCGCGTCCTGCGCGCCGGCGAGGATGGTCGAGGAGAGGAGCAGGGCGGCGATCAGGGACAGGCGCATGGAGCGTCTCCGAGAGAGGAAGGTGCTGTCGGAGTGCCGCTGGCGGGTTGCAGCGCGACGACAATCGGGTGACGCTGCGATGACGTTCCGGCCGGCTGCTTCGCGACGGTCACGATCGTGCCAGCATCGGGTGTCATCGAGGCGGACCGCTCTGGCCCCGCTCCGAGGTGACCCCGATGACATCCCATCCCGCCCTTGCCCCCGGGCATGTCGCCGTCATCACCGGCGCCGCGTCCGGGATCGGATTGGCCGCTGCCCGCGCTTTCGCCGCGCGCGGCATGAAGGTCGTTCTGGCCGATCGCGACGAGGCTGCGCTGGCGGTCGCGACCGCCGAACTGGAGCTGCCGGCGGACAGCCTGCTCGCGCGGCCGGTGGATGTCGCCGATCGGGCTTCGGTGCTGGCCTTGAGGGACGAGGTGATCGCCCGCTTCGGCGCCGTCCATATGCTGATGAACAATGCCGGCATCCAGCCCGGCAGCGCGATCTTCGGATCGGTTGAGGATTGGCAGCGTATCCTCGCGGTCAATCTGTGGGGCGTGATCCATGGCTGCCAGGCCTTCGCGCCTGCCATGCTGGAGGGCGGCGCACCCGGCCTGATCGTCAACACCGGCTCGAAGCAGGGCATCACCACGCCGCCCGGCGACCCCGCCTACAATGTCTCGAAGGCCGGGCTGAAGGTCTTCACCGAGGCGCTGCAGCATGAATTGCGCGGACGCGAGGGCGTCAAGGTCAGCGCCCATCTGCTGATCCCCGGCTTTGTCTTCACCGGGCTGACGGCGCGGGGTCGCACCGAGAAGCCGGCTGGCGCCTGGACGCCGGAGCAGACCGTCGCCTTCATGCTGCAACGCCTCGCCGCTGGCGACTTCTACATCCTGTGCCCGGATGGCGAGACCACGCGCGATCTCGACGAGAAGCGCATGGCCTGGGCCATGGGCGACATCATCGAGAACCGCCCGCCACTGTCACGCTGGCACCCCGACCATGGCGAGGCCTTCAAGGCGTTCCTCGCCGAGGGCTGATGCGCGCTCAGTAACCCCGCGCAGGATCGACGACGTGCTCCAGCGGCTCGCCCGCCTCGAGCCGCCGGATCTGGGCCGAGATCAGCGTCGCGATCGCTTCGGGCTCCGACATCGCCGCGTTGTGCGGCGTCACGGTGACGGCCGGATGGGTCCAGAGCCGCGACTCCGCCGGCAGGGGCTCGGTCTCGAACACGTCGAGCGTCGCAGCCTTCAGCGTCCCGGCGTCGAGCGCTGTCAGGATGTCGGCCTCGACCTGAAGCCCGCCGCGCCCGGCATTGATCAGGAACGGCCCGCCGAGCCGCCCGTCCTGCGCGAGGCCGGCCAGCAGCGTAGCGTTGATCGTGCCGCGCGTCTCCGGCGTCAGCGGCAGCAGGCTGACGAGGATGTCGGTGCGGGCGAGGAAGGCCGTCATGCCCTCAGCGCCTGCGAAGGTCGTAAGCCCCCCGATGGTCTTGGGCGAACGGCTCCAGCCGGCGACATCGAAGCCCATCACCTTGAGCTTGCGAGCGGCGTCCTGGCCCAGTTCCCCCAGGCCCATGATGCCGACGCGCACCGAGCGGGCGGCCGGCTGGTTGCGGTCGTCGTCCCAGCTCTTCAGCGGCTGCTGCGCGTCGTAGCGGCGCTGCTGGCGCAGGATCATCAGGCAGTGCAGCACGATGTATTCGCTCATTCGCGTCGTCAGATCGGGGTCGACCACGCGCGCGATCGGAACGTCCGGCAGGCGGCTATCGGCGAAGAGATGATCGACGCCGGCGCCGAGCGAGAACACCGCCGCCAGGTTCGGCAGGCCGGCAAGGCTGCCCTCGGGGTGCTTCCAGCTCGCGACGTAATGCACCGCGCGCCGGTCGAAGGGCTCTCCGAGTGTCACGATCGGGATGTCCGGCAGCAGCGCCTTGAAGCGTGCGCGCCAATCCTCGACATCCCAGCCTGTCATCGCCAGAAGCAAACTCATGCGTGCGAACTCTCCGTGATGCGTTCCGCGATCAATGCGCCGCGCTCCGGCGCACCCTCTCCCAGGCGATAGGCTTCGCGCAAGCGTTGCTGCGCCATGGCGAAGCCGGCCTCATCGCGGGCATGGACGATGCCGAGCGCATGACCGCCGCCGACCCTATCGCCGAGTCCCGCCAGCGCGACGATACCGACGGCGTGGTCGATCGGGTCCTGCGGCCGTGTTCGCCCGCCGCCCAGCGCCACGACCGCAAGGCCGACGCCGCGCGTGTCGATCGCCTGCACGATGCCGGACGTCTCCGGGAAGACCGGTTTGATGATGGGCGCGGTGACAAGATGTTTCTCCGGTCGCTCCAGCAGGTCGGCGGGACCGCCCAGCGCTGCGATCATCCTCGCAAAGCGCTCGGCAGCCGCGCCGCTGGCGAAGGCTGCCTCGATGTTCGCCCTCGCCTCGTCGATGTCGGCGGCGAGCTTGCCCAGCAGCAGCATCTCGGCGGCGAGAGCGACCGTGACCTCATGAAAGCGCGGCTCGCGCCGCTTGCCGGTGAGATGGTCGAGCGCATAGGCGACTTCGAGCGCGTTGCCGGCGGCGCTTGCCAGCGGTTCGTCCATGTCGGTCATCAGCGCCGTCGTCGGCAGGCCGGCACCGTTGGCGACCCCGACCAGGGCATCGGCGAGCGCGCGTGCCTTCGCATAATCGGGCAAGAAGGCGCCGGAGCCGTATTTGACGTCCATCACCAGCCCGTGCAGCCCGGCCGCGAGTTTCTTCGACAGGATCGACGAGGTCAGCAGGGGAATCGTCTCGACCGTCGCGGTGACGTCCCGGATCGCGTAGAGCCGCTTGTCGGCCGGCGCGAGGTCGGCCGTCTGGCCGATGATCGCGCAGCCCTGTTCGCGCACCACCTTGCGGAACAGCGCGTTGTCCGGCTGCGTGACATAGCCGGGCACGGCGTCGAGCTTGTCGAGCGTGCCGCCGGTATGGCCAAGGCCCCGCCCGGAGATCATCGGCACATAGCCGCCGCAGGCCGCGACCGCCGCCGCCAGCGGCAGGCTCACCGTGTCGCCGACGCCGCCGGTCGAGTGCTTGTCGAGCGCCGGGCCCGGCAGGTCGTCCCAGTTCAGCACCGTGCCGGAATCGCGCATCGACAGGGTCAGCGCGACGCGCTCCTTGACGGTCATGTCGCGGAAGAAAACCGCCATGGCGAAGGCCGCCGCCTGCCCCTCGCTGACCGAGAGGTCGGCGATGCCGGCGACGATCTGGCGGATGTCGGCATCGGGCAGTTCGCCCCCGTCGCGCTTGGCCGCGATGATTTCCTGCGTCAGCTTCATCTCAATAGGACCCGCTCGCCTGCCCCGACGCGCTGCCCGCGATCACGTCCACCAGAACCTGATGCAGCCCGCTCGCACCGAAGCGGAAGGTTTCGGGTGTCACCCAGCCCGGTCCCATGATCTCGTCGGCGAGTGCGAGATAACCGGCTGCGTCGTTGAGGTTGCGGATGCCGCCGGAGGGCTTTAGCCCCACCGGGCGGCCCGTTCCGGCGATGATCTCGAGCATCGTCCGCGCTGCCGGAAGGCTGGCCGAATGGGCGGTCTTTCCGGTCGAAGTCTTGATGAAATCGGCGCCTGCGGCGATGGCCAGCTCGGAGGCTTCGCGAACCCGGTCGAGATTGGGATACTCCCCGGTCTCGAGGATCACTTTCAGGGTCTTAGGCCCGCAGCTCTGCTTGATCGCGGCGACCATCGCGCTGGCCGCTTCGCGCTCGCCCGCCAGAAAGGGGCGCCAGGGCAGGACAAGGTCGATCTCGTCAGCGCCTGCCGCGAGCGCGGCTTCGGTCTCGGCCACGACCTCCGCGATGGTCGCGCTGCCCGCCGGAAAGTTGACCACCGTCGCGATCCTGACCGGCCCGCTCCCGAGAATGGTCCGCGCCCGCGCGACGAAGTGCGGCCAGATGCAGATGGCCGCCACCGGGCCGGGTGCCGAGACGGCCCTGGCACAGAGCGCTTCGAGCCCGGCCTCGTCGGCCGTGTCCGAAAGATCGGTCAGATCGAGCAGCGCCAGCGCGCGTGCCGCGATGTGTGTGTCGGAGATCGGCATCAGAGTTCTCTCAGGAAGGACCGCAGCAGCCGCGCCAGATCGGCGGCGGCGGCGCTCGCGACGTCCTTGGTCTCGCCATGGTGAGGTGCGCCACCATGCAGCCCCGCGCCCATATTGGTGACGACAGAGAGGCCGGCGACGCGGAGGCCACAGCGGCGTGCCAGGATCACTTCGGGCACGGTCGACATACCCACCAGATCGGCGCCCATCACCTGCGCCATCCGGATCTCGGCCGGCGTTTCGAAGCTCGGCCCCGAGAACCACATATAGACGCCTTCGCCGAGCGCGAGCCCTTCGCGCGCGGCTGCGGCGTGCAGGCCCGCCCGCAGCGTCGGGTCATAGGCGTCGACCATCGGCACGAAGCGGCCGTCGCCGCCATCGCCGACGAGCGGGTTGGGCCCGTTGAAATTGATGTGGTCGGTGATCACCGCCATGCTGCCCGGCTGCATCTCCGGCATCAGCGAACCGGCCGCATTGGTCAGGATCAACGGCGGCGAACCGAGCGCCTGGAGCATGCCGAGCGGCACCCGCATCACGGCCGCGTCGCCACCCTCGTAGTAATGCGCCCGGCCCTGGAAGATCAGCACGGTCTTGGCCTCGAGCCGGCCGATGCAGATTTGCCGCGCATGGCCCGAGACGGCTCCCGACGGGAAGCCGGGGATCGCCGCATAGGGAATGCGGATCGCATCGTCGAGCTGGTCGGCGAGGCCGCCGAGCCCCGTACCGAGCACGATCGCGCAGTCGATCGGGCGGGTCGCGCCATGGTCGGCGAGAACCTGCGCAGCCCTGGCGAATACGTCGTCGGTCATGCGAAGCTTTCCAGCATGCAGCCAAGTTGAACCGCGGGGTTATCCCGGGTCTCCCTGCGGTCGCCCGGGATGACGGGGCCCGCTTCGCGGATGGGCTGACGGCAAATCACCGGCGCAAATTGTCCGGTCCGAAGGAGGCTGGCAACAGTTCGGCCAGCGAAAACATCTGGCGGACGCCACCGGGGCCGGCGATCGCGACCGGCGTCTCCGGCTTCGCGAATTCGCGGATGCGCTGGCGGCAGGCGCCGCAGGGCGTCACCAGAACCTCGCCGTCGCCGAGCACGAGCAGGGCCGCCATGCGCCGCCCGCCGCCCGCAATCATCGCCGAGATCGCACCCTGTTCCGCACATGACCCGGATGGGTAGGCGGCATTCTCGACATTGCAGCCGGCATAGACGACGCCGTCATCGGCGAGGATCGCGGCGCCGACCTTGAAGCGCGAATAGGGCGCATAGGCGCGACGCTGTGCCCGCAGGGCCGCAGCAAACAGCACCTCGAAATCGATTGCCTCGCCGGAGGTCGTCTCGCTCGGGGCCATGGCGCTCAACGCTCCTTCACATAGGGCAGGCCCGAGGCCTTGGGCGGGGTCGACTTGCCGATGAAGCCGGCGAGCAGGATCACCGTCATCAGATAGGGCAGCGCCTGTATCGCCTGCACCGGCACCTGCCCGATGCCGGGCAGCGCCACGCCCTGCAGCCGGATCGCGACCGCGTCGAGCCCGCCGAAGAGCAGGCAGGCCCACAGCGCCGGCCAGGGTCGCCAATTGGCGAAAATCACGGCGGCGAGCGCAATGAAGCCCTTGCCGGCGGTCATGTGCGGCAGGAAGCCGGCCGATTGCGAGACCGCGAGATAGGTCCCGCCCAGCCCGCACAAGGCCCCGCAGATGATCACGGCGCCATAGCGCAGGCCGGCGACCGAGATGCCGGCTGTGTCGACCGCCGCCGGGTTCTCGCCGACCGCGCGCAGACGCAGGCCGAACCGCGTCCGTTTCAGCACGAAGGCCGTCAGCACCAGCGCCAGCACCGCGAGATAGGCGGGCGCGGACTGGCCGGAGACGACCTCGTCGTAGAGCAGGCCGAGCACCGGCACGTCGCTTCGCATCGTCGCGGCGATCGGCAGCGTGATCTCGCCGAAGCGCGCCGCGCCCTCCAGCGTCGGCGTCCGTCCGCCCTGCCCGTACCAGGCATTGCCCAGAATCACGGTCAGCCCCGCCGCCAGCATGTTGAGGGCGACGCCGGAGACGATCTGGTTGCCGCGCCAGGTGATCGCGGCGAAGCCATGGACCAGCGCGAGCATGACGGAAGCAAGAATGCCGGCCCCGAGCCCGGCCCACGCCGAGCCGCTCTGCGCCGCGACCACCGCCGAGGCGAAGGCGGCGATCAGCATCTTGCCCTCGAGCCCGATGTCGACGACGCCGGCCCGCTCCGACCAGAGCCCCGCCATCGCGGCGCAGAGCAGCGGCACCGAGAGGCGGATCGAGGAGTCGAGGATGACGGCGAGGGTGGCGATCGCGTCCATGGTCAGGCCGCCCGCCCTGGCGGCAGCAGCGCCGCAACTGCCCGCCGGAACAGACCGTCGAGCGCGCCGGCGAACAGGATGATGACGCCCCCGATGACCACGACCATGTCGCGGGTGATGGCGGGCTTGTCGAAGGAGAGCTCTGCCCCGCCCTGGTAGAGCACGCCGAACAGCAGCGCGGCGAGCGCCACCCCCACCGGATGGCCGCGCCCCATCAGCGCCACCGCGATGCCGACGAATCCGTAGCCGGCTGTGAAATCGAGCAGCAGCCGGTGCTGCACGCCCATCACCTCGTTGACCGCGAGCCCGCCGGCGAGCGCGCCCGAGATCGCCATCGCCACCATGGTGATGCGCGCCGGCGAGATACCGGCGTAAGTCGCGGCCCTCGGATTGGCGCCGACGGTGCGGATCGCATAGCCCAGCCGCGAACGGAAGATCAGAGCCCAGACCGCGACGAGCGCGGCCAGCGCCAGCAGGAACGCGCTGTTCAGCGGCGTCGCCGGGAGTTTCACGCCAAGCGGCGCGAGCAGGGTATGCATTGGCGTGAGGATGGCGTGAGAGGCGAATTGCGCCGTTTCCGGCTGCATCGAGCCGGGCTTTCCGATGACCTCGACAAGGAGATAGACGGTCAGCGTCGCCGCCAGGAAGTTGAACATGATCGTGGTGATGACGACATGGCTGCCACGCGTCGCCTGCAACCAGCCCGGAATCAGCCCGTAGAGCGCCCCGCCGCCCGCCGCCGCCAGCACGGCCAGCGGCACCAGCAGGAAACCCGGCAATGGCGCGAGCCAGAGGCAGGCGAGCGCGGCGAAGATGCCGGCGATCGTCGCCTGCCCCTCGCCGCCGATGTTGAACAGCCCGGCATGGAAGGCGACCGCGACGGCTAGTCCCGTGAAGATGAAGTTCGTCGTGTAGTAGAGCGTGAAGCCGATGCCCTCGGACGAGCCGAGCGCGCCGTGGAGCAGGAGCGCGGTCGCCTCCAGCGGGCTCTCGCCGATGCCGATCACGACGAGCCCTGACACGGCGAGCGCGGCCGCGACCGAGACCAGCGGAACCAGCGCCGTATCGGCCCAGCGCGGGAGATCGATCGGTGCGGCGCTCATGGCTTTGCCGTCGTCCTTCTCGGGCGAAGCGCAGCGTCGACCCGGGCATCTGTTGCAGGAGATGGTCGGGTCAAGCTCGACCATGACGGCGCCGCATGTGACCTCACGCCGCCTCTCCCGTCACGCCGGCCATCAGCAGCCCGAGATCGCGCTCATCCGCCTCGCCGGCCATCCGTTCGCCGGTAATGCGCCCGCCGCACATGGCCAGAATCCGGTCCGACAGCGCCATCACCTCTTCCAGCTCGACCGAGACGAGCAGGATGGCGACACCGGCGTCGCGCAGCGCGATCAGCCGCCGATGGATGAACTCGATCGCGCCGATGTCGACGCCGCGCGTCGGCTGGCCGACGAGCAGCACCTTCGGCCTCCGCTCGATTTCGCGGGCGAGCACGATCTTCTGCTGATTGCCGCCGGAAAACTTGGCCGTCTTCAGGCCCGGGTCCGGCGGGCGCACGTCATAGGCCGCGAAGGTCTCGCTGGCGCGCGCGGTGATCGTCGCAGGCGACAGGAAGGGGCCGGGGCCGAGCATGGGGTCGTCCTGATAGCCGAGAATGGCGTTCTCCGCCGCCGGGAATGCGGTCACGAGGCCGGTGCGATGCCGGTCCTCGGGGACATGCATCACGCCGAGCTTGCGCAGGCGCGCCGGGTTGCGGTCGGCGCTGGAGAGGGTCTGCCCGTTCAGCCTGACGACGCCGCGCGCGGGGTGGCTAAGGCCGGCGAGCACCTCGAGCAGTTCGCTCTGGCCATTGCCGGCGACGCCGGCGATCCCGACGATCTCGCCGGCATGGAGCGTCAGGTCGATGCCATCAAGCAGTGCGACGCCGCGCGCATCGACGAGATCGATCCCGATGGCTTCCAGCACCTTCGCGCCGCGCGGCCTCGGCTCCTTCTCGACGCGAAGCAGCACGCGGCGGCCGACCATCGCCTCGGCGAGTTCGGGCGGCGAGGTTTCGGCTGTCGCCAGATGCGCGACCATCTCGCCGCGACGCATCACGCAGACCCGGTCGGTCACCGCCATGATCTCGCGCAGCTTGTGCGTGATCATGATCACAGTCTTGCCCTGGGCTCGCAACGCCCGCAGCAGGGCAAAGAGCTGGTCGGCCTCGGGCGGCGTCAGCACGGCGGTCGGCTCGTCCAGGATCAGGATCCGCGCGCCGCGATAGAGCGCCTTCAGGATCTCGACGCGCTGCTGCAACCCGACCGAAAGCTCGCCGACGATCGCATCGGGATCGATGACGAGGCCGTATTCGCCGGCGAGACGCGAAAGCTCGGTGCGGGCCCGGTCGAGCCCACCCTTGAGGAAGACGCCGCCCTCGGCGCCGAGCACGATGTTCTCGACGACGCTCAGCGTCTCCACCAGCATGAAGTGCTGATGGACCATGCCGATGCCGAAGCCGATCGCATCCGCCGGCGTGCGGATGCGGCAGGGCTTGCCGTCGATCCTGATCTCGCCGGAATCAGCTTCGTAGAAGCCGTAGAGGATCGACATTAGCGTCGATTTACCCGCCCCGTTCTCGCCGACGATGCCGTGGATCGAACCGGGCGCGACGGACAGGGAGACATCGCGGTTGGCCTGGACCGGCCCGAACCGCTTGGAGATGCCGGTGAGTTCGATGGCGGGGGCGGTCGTCGTCATGACGCGCAAGCGGTTGATCGCAGCGTCATGCTCGGGCTCGACCCGAGCATCTCGTGCCGGAGATTCTCGGGTCTGCGCTTTGCTTCGCCCGAGAATGACGGCCTGTCGGCGAATGCGCGCCTCAGATCGTGCACTTCGAATCCGACATGTAGTCGTGCACCTTGACCGCGCCGCTGATGATGTCGGTGCGGGCCTTGTCGGCGGCGGCCTTCATCTCTGGCGTGATCAGCGCCTTGTTGGCGTCGTCGAGCGCCCAGCCGACGCCGTCCTCCTTGAGGCCGAGCACGGAGATGCCCTGCTTCCAGGCGCCGTCGCGCGCGGCCTTGAAGGAGGTGTAGGCGGCGACATCGACGCGCTTGAGCATCGAGGTCAGCACCTTGCCCGGCTGGAGCGAATTCTGGTTGGAATCGACGCCGATGCCGAGCTTGCCGGCGTCGGCCGCCGCGCGCAGCACGCCGATGCCGGTGCCGCCGGCCGCGTGGTAGATCACGTCGGCGCCACGGTCGATCTGCGACTTGGCGAGTTCGCCGCCCTTGACCGGGTCGTTCCAGGCGGCCGGGGTCGAGCCGGTCATGTTCTGGAAGATCTCGGCGTCCTTCTTGGCGGCCTTAACGCCCTGGACGTAGCCGCAGGCGAATTTGCGGATCAGGGGAATGTCCATGCCGCCGACGAAGCCGACCTTGTTGGTCTTCGAGGCCAGGCCCGCCAGAAGCCCGACGAGATAGGAGCCCTCATGCTCCTTGAACACGACCGACTGCACATTGGGCAGGTCGACCACCATGTCGATGATCGTGAACTTCAGGCCGGGGAATTCGGTCGCGACCTTCTGCAGCGCGGTCGCTTGGCTGAAGCCCACGGCGATGATCGGCGAATGGCCGTCGCGGGCGAAGCGCCGCAGCGCCTGCTCGATCTGCGCGTCGTTGGTCGGCTCGAAATCGCGGAACTCGACGCCGGTCTCGGCCTTGAACTTCTCGGCGCCGACGAAAACGCCCTCGTTGAAGGATTTGTCGAACTTGCCGCCCTTGTCATAGACGACCGCCGGCTTGATCGCCGTCTGCGCCATTGCCGCGACAGCCGAGAACGTGACGCCGGCCAGCGCCAGCCCGAGCGATTTCAAACGCATGGAAACAATCCCCTGTTCGATATAGGGGTCGTTGACCGCCCCATCTGGGCGACACGATGGCATGGCTTTCCGGCGCGGCCAAGCGGGGCGAGGGAGCCTGCGGCAAACGGTGCCGTTCGTCTCGCGGCAGGTGATTGCCCTGGACGCGCGATCGGCTTAACCCTTCGCGGTATGAGCCTGAACGACGACGAGGTCGAACGTTATGCGCGCCATCTGGTGCTGCCGGAGATCGGCGGCCCCGGCCAGCAGAAGCTCAAGCGCGCGCGGGTGCTCGTGGTCGGGGCGGGCGGGCTCGGCGCGCCGCTGATCCAGTATCTCGCTGCCGCCGGCGTCGGCCATATCGGCATCGTCGATGACGACATCGTCTCGCTGTCGAACCTGCAGCGCCAGACGATCTACGGCACGGACGACATCGGCGCCCACAAGGCTGTGGCGGCGGCGGCCTTCGTCAAGCGCCTCAATCCCCATGTCGTGGTCGAGGAGCACGTCACCCGGCTCGATCCGCACAATGCCCGAGCGCTGATCGCCTTCTACGACGTGATCGCCGAGGGCTCGGACAATTTCGCCACGCGCTACGCCGTGTCCGATGCCTGCTTCCATGAGCGCAAGCCGGTCGTGATGGCGGCGCTCGGGCGCTTCGACGGCTCGCTGACGACGATCCGCGCCCATGAGACGCAGCCCGACGGCCGCCGCAATCCGACCTGGCGCTGCCTGTTTCCCGATGTCCCGCCGCCTGGCACGGTCCCGACCTGCGCCGAGGCCGGCATCCTCGGCGCGCTGCCGGGCGTCATGGGCTCGCTGATGGCGCTGGAGGTCATCCGCGCGATCACCGGTTTCGGCGAACCGCTCGTCGGCAAGCTCCTGCTGGTCGACGCCCTGACCATGCGCTTCGAGACGCTGCGCTATGGCTGGGACGAGACCAACAGCCTGAACGGAAGCGGCACGCAGCCCTGACAGGCTACCGCTTCGCCTCGATCACGTCCCACAGCTGAGCCGCCAGGTCCGGCCCGCCGAGCTTCTTGATCGCACGCACGCCGGTCGGCGCGGTCACGTTGATCTCGGTCAGTTTGCCATGGATCACGTCGATGCCGACGAGCAGCAGGCCGCGCTCGCGCAGCGCAGGCCCGATCGCCTCGCAGATCGCCAGTTCCTGCTTCGACAGGTCGGTGGGCCGCGCCGCGCCGCCGCGCACCATGTTGGCGCGCAAATCGCCGACAGCCGGCACGCGGTTGACCGCGCCCGCCGCCTTGCCGTCGATCAGGATGATGCGCTTGTCGCCCTCCGAAATCTCTTTGATGTAGGCCTGAACCACCCAGGGCTCGCGGAACAGATTGGCGAAGAGGTCGTAGAGCGACCCGAAATTCGGGTCGTCCTTGCTCGTCTTGAACACCGTCGCGCCGCCATGGCCGTAGAGCGGCTTCATCACGATCTCGCCGAACTCGTCGCGGAAGGCCTCGATCTCGGCCTTGTCGCGCGTGATCAGCGTCGGCGGCATCAGTTCGGGGAAATTCGTGACGAAAATCTTCTCGGGCGAATTGCGGACATGGAACGGGTCGTTGACGACCAGCGTCTTGGGATGAATGCGCTCGAGCATATGCGTGGTCGAGACATAGGCCATGTCGAAGGGCGGGTCCTGCCGCAGCAGCACGACGTCGAGCGTCGAGAGATCGGTCCGCACCTCGGCGCCGGCGCTGAAGTGGTCGCCCTCGACATCGCGCACGGTGACCGGGCGGATCGGCGCGGTGACCTTGCCTTCGCGCATCGAGAGCTTGTCGGGCGTGTAGGTGAACAGCGTGTGCCCGCGCGCCTGCGCCTCCAGCATTAGCGCAAAGCCAGTATCGCCCGCGACCCGGAGGCGTTCGATCGGGTCCATCTGGATGGCGACGGTGAGAGTCATGGCTTCCGCTCCGATGAGACGAACGACGTCGATGGGGCGTCCTTATCGGCCGACGCGGCCCGCATCGGCAAGTGGGCGTTCCTGCGTCACAAGACAAGCGGGAAGACGGCCGGCACATGGCGCGGCAGGGTTCGGGGGGCGAGGAAGACGGCGTCCGCCCGCAGATGATGGTCCATCGCCCAGGGGTTCCGCGCCAGCCATTGCCGGATGCGGGCCTCGACCAGCCGGCGCTTTTGCGGCGTGATCGCCGCCAGCGCATCCTCGATCGCCGCGCGTGCCTTGACCTCGACGAAGGCGACGGTGCGTCCCCGCTTGACGATCAGGTCGATCTCGCCGCCCTTGCCGCCGAAGCGCCGGGCCAGCGGACGATAGCCCTTGGCGGCGAGCCAGAGGATCGCGAGCCATTCCGAGCGCCGGCCCGTGCTGCCGGAGCGGCGGGCGCGCCGGCTGCGAAGCGCCTCGCCTCCGCCCTCAGCGGTCACGGCGTTTCGCGGGTCAGTTCGAGCGCGCGCGCATAGACCTTGCGGCGTGGCTGGCCGGTCTCGGCGGCGACCTGCGCGACCGCCTCCTTCAGCGACACCTGGGCGAGGGCCGCGCGCAGGCGCTCGGCGATGACGTCGCCGGCCGGCGCCAGCCCTTCGGCGCCAGGCGGCCCGATGATCACGACGATCTCGCCGCGCGCCTCTTCCTCGCCCTCGTAATGCGCCGCCAGTGCCGAGAGCGGGCCGCGCCGGACGTTCTCGTAATATTTGGTCAGTTCGCGGGCGACCGCGCCCGGGCGCTCACCCAGCACGGCGGCGGCGTCCGACAGCATCTCGGCCAGACGGCGTGGTGATTCGAAGAAGACGAGCGTGCCCGGAATGGTCGCAAGCTCGGTCAGCCGCCCGCGCCGTGCCGCTGCCTTCGGCGGCAGGAAGCCCTCGAAGAAGAAGCGGTCGGTCGGCAGGCCCGCCAGCACCAGCGCGGCGAGCACGGCGGAGGGGCCGGGAATGCCGGTCACGGGCAAACCTTCCGCCACCAGCTCGGCGACGAGCTTGTAGCCGGGGTCGGAAACCAGCGGCGTGCCGGCATCCGAGATCAGCGCGAGCTTGCCGCCCTCGCGCAGCTTGGCGAGGATCTTGGGACGCATCTGCTCGGCATTGTGCTCGTGATAGGGATAGAGCGGCGTCGAGATGCCGTAATGCGCGAGCAGCGTTTTCGAGGTGCGGGTGTCCTCGGCGAGCACCGCATCGGCCGCGGCCAGCGTCGCCAGCGCCCGAAACGAGATGTCGCGGAGGTTGCCGATCGGCGTCGCGACGATGTGCAGGCCGGGCGAAAGCGGTTCCGCCTCCGCCTTGATCCCGAAGGCGGTGTAGCTCGGTGCGCGTGGCGCTGCGGTGGAGGCTGTCGACATCGGCGCGAACCTGCCACAAGCGCTCGGCCCGCGCCATCGGACACTGACAGATCCGCCTGGGTCGCCCGCGCCTTCCGGCGATGAGCAACACAGAGTTAACAACTTGAAAATACCATGCCGCACTGGCAGGAGTTTCCCATGGTCGGGGGACTGCACCGCCGGACGGCGTCTGTTGCCGGTTCGGCACAAGATCTGGAGATCGCCCGTGTCGCGTCATCGCCTCCTGGAACCGGTCCTTCGGCGAAGCGTCCCGTCGCTGGTCGCGCTCGCTTGTCTGGCGCTCGCTGCCTGTAGCGGTGGCACGGGCGGGTTGCCGGGTTTCGACAGCGCATCCACTCAAACGCAGCCGGCCCAGAGCGCCGGACAGACCATCGGCACCGGCAAGGTCAAGGTCGGGTTGATCCTGCCTCTCACGGCGGAAGGGCAGGGCGCCGTCGTCGGCAATTCGCTCCGGAACGCCGCCGAGATGGCGCTGGCCGAGTTCCCCAATGCCGATCTGACGCTGCTAGTGAAGGATGATCGCGGCACCCCCGAGGGCGCGCAGGCCGCCGCGCAGGAAGCGCTGCGCGAGGGCGCCGAACTGATCATCGGCCCGCTTTTCGCACCTTCCGTTCAGGCCGTGGGCCAGGTCGCGCGCGGCGCCAACCGCCCGGTCATCGCCTTCTCGAGCGACACCAGCGTCGCGGGGCGCGGCGTCTATCTCTTGTCCTTCCCACCCGAGAACGACGTCAACCGCGTCATCGCCTATGCCTCGCAGCAGGGCCGCAAGTCCTTTGCCGCAATGCTGCCCGACACCGCCTATGGCAAGGTCGTCGAGGCCGCCTTCCAGCAGGCCGTCGCGGCGCGGGGCGCCCGCGTCGTCGCGATCGAGCGCTTCTCCCCGGACCAGGCCTCCATGCGCGCCGCTGCGACGCGGCTGGCGCCGGCGCTGGCGCATGCCGACGCCCTGTTCGTGCCCGCCGCCGCCGATACGATGCCGGCGCTTGCCACCGCGCTCCAGCAGGCCGGCTATGATCCGGCCAAGGTCAAGCCGCTCGGCACCGGCGTCTGGAACGACGCCAATGTCGCGCGCGTGCCGGCGATCCAGGGCGGCTGGTTCGCCTCGCCCGACACCGCCGGCTTCAACGCCTTCGCCGGCCGCTACCAGGCGCGCTTCAACAGCGCGCCGACGCGCACGGCGACGCTGGCCTATGACGCGGTTTCGCTGTCGGCGGCGCTGGCGCGCACGCAAGGCTCGCAGCGTTTCTCGGAATCGGTGCTGACCAACGCCTCGGGCTTCGCCGGCGCCGACGGTGTCTTCCGCTTCCGCCCCGACGGCCAGATCGACCGCGGCCTCGCCGTGCTCGAATTGCGCAACGGCCAGATCGTAACGGTCAACGCCGCGCCGAGGGATCTGGGGCCGCGCACGCAATGATCCGGAGCCATGCTCGGGCTTGACCCGAGCATCTCTTGATCCAGAGATTCTCAGGCCTGCGCTTCGCTTCGCCCGAAAATGGCGGCGCTTTCTTAGGCCGCCAGATCCGCCACGACCGCATCCAGCAGCAGCGCCCCCTCGGGCGTACAGGCGAGCTTATCCCCTGGCTTGCGGGTCAGGAGACCGTCGCCGATCAGGCTCTCGACGCGCGTTTTGCTAAGTGCGCGCCCCGATAAAGCCTTGAACACCGCCGGATCGATCCCCTCGACCAGCCGCAGCCCCATCAGCAGGTACTCGTCGCCCTGCGCCTCGGCATTGAGCCGCTCGTTCTCGACCAGCGCATGGCCTTCCGCTTGGACGCGGTCGAGCCAGGCCTCCGGTCGCTTCTCCGTCGAATGCGCCATGCGCCCGTCCACCGTAACGAGTCGGCCATGGGCGCCGGGGCCGATGCCGGCATATTCGCCATAGCGCCAGTAGACGAGGTTGTGGCGGCATTCCGCGCCGGGCCGGGCATGGTTGGAGATCTCGTAGACCGGCAGCCCATGCTTGGCCGTGATCTCCTGGGTGATCTCGTAGAGCACCGCGCCCGCTTCATAATCGGGAATCGCGAGCTTGCCGGCCTTGAACAGCCGCTCGAACATCGTGTCGGGCTCGATGGTCAGCTGGTAGAGCGAGAGATGCTCGGCGGCGTGGCTGATCGCGAGTTCGAGCTCTTCCCGCCACAAGGCTGGCGTCTGCGTCGGCGTGCGGGCGTAGATCAGGTCGAAGGAGTAGCGCTCGAAATACTTGCGCGCGATCGCGACCGCAGCCAGCGCTTCTTCTGCCGAATGCATCCGGCCCAGCGCCTTGAGATCGGCATCGTTGAGCGCCTGCACGCCGAGCGAGACACGGTTGACCCCGGCCGCGCGAAAATCGGCGAAGCGCCCGGCCTCGACGCTGGTCGGGTTGGCCTCCAGCGAGACCTCGCAATTCGGGTCGATGGCCCAGAATTCGCCGATCGCGTCCAGGATCGCACCGACGGTGCGCCCCTCCATCAGCGAGGGCGTGCCGCCCCCAAAAAAGATTGAGGACACGGTGCGGCCGGGTGCCAGCTGCGCGCGATGAGCGAGCTCGCGCCGGAACGCCGCGATATAGCGCGCCTGGTCGGGCGGCTGCAGCCTGACATGCGAATTGAAGTCGCAATAGGGGCATTTGGCCAGGCAGAACGGCCAGTGCACATAGACCGCGAAGCCGGCGCTCGCGGTCGGATGGTCGGGAACCATCGGCATCCTGTCGAGGGCGGACAGCGCGCTCAATGCGGCGTCCGCAGGCAGGCCGCGGCCAGCAGCTTGAAGGCGCGCGCCCGGTGCGACAGGGCGTCGGCGGCTCCGCTCTTGATGGTCGTGCTCATCTCGGCGAATGTCTGGTCGTGGCCGTCAGGCTGGAAGATCGGGTTGTAGCCGAAGCCGCCGCTGCCACGCGGCTGATCGACGATCTGCCCATGGACGCGCCCCTCGAACAGCTCCTCATGACCGTCCGGCCAGGCGATCACCAGCGCCGAGACGAAATGCGCCCGCCGCTGCTCGGGCGCGCTCGCGCCGCGCTTGGCCATTTCGGCCAGCACGCGCGCCATCGCCGGCTTGAAATCCTTGCCGGGCCCGGCCCAGTTCGCCGAAAACAGCCCCGGCGCGCCGTCGAGCGCATCGACGCAGATGCCGGAATCGTCCGCCAGCGCCGGCAGGCCGGAGGCCTTTGCCGCCGCATGTGCCTTGATCGCGGCGTTCTCGGAAAACATGTAGCCGGTCTCGTCGGGCTCGGGCAGGCCGAGCTCGCCGGCCGAAACCAGCTCGATCCCGAAGGGCGCCATCAGCTCGCGCATCTCGATGAGCTTGCCCTTGTTATGGGTCGCGATCACGACCTTGCCGGTGAGGATGCGATGCTCAGTCAATAGTCCAGCCCTTCTTGGCTCGGAAACGCACCGTCGTCCCGGGCTTGACCCGGGATCCATGCCGGAGCGCTTCCGAGGAAGGTTCAGGCATGGATCCCGGATCTCCGCTTCGCTGCGTCCGGGATGACGGCGTGGTCGGAGCAAGCGTAATGATCGGCCTATTAAGCCACAGCCGCCTTCTGCAGCGCCACGAGCTTGCTCACCCCGCCCTTGGCCAGCCGCATCAGCGCCATCAGCTCCTCCTCGGAGAAGGGCGCGCCCTCGGCCGTGCCCTGCACCTCGACGAGGCCGCCCGAGCCGGTGATGACGAAATTGGCGTCAGTCTGCGCGCCGGAATCCTCGATGTAGTCGAGGTCGAGCACCGGGTTGCCGGCGACGATGCCGCAGGAGATCGCGGCGACATGGTCCTTCAGCGGGTTTGGGCCCTTGAGCATGGAGCGCGCTTCCATCCATTTCAGCGCGTCGTGCAGCGCCACCCAGGCGCCGGTGATCGAGGCCGTGCGTGTCCCGCCATCGGCCTGGAGCACGTCGCAATCGACGACGATCTGGCGCTCGCCGATCGCGGTCAGATCGACCACGGCGCGAAGCGAACGCCCGACCAGCCGCTGGATCTCCTGCGTGCGGCCCGACGGCTTGCCGGAGGTGACCTCGCGGCGGTTGCGCTCATGCGTGGCGCGCGGCAGCATCGCATATTCGGCGGTGACCCAGCCCTTGCCGGTGCCGCGCAGCCAGGGCGGCCCTTTTTCCTCGACGGTCGCGGCGCAGAGCACCTTCGTCTCGCCGAAGCTCACCATGCAGGAGCCCTCCGCATAGCGCACCACGCCGCGTTCGAGCGTCACCTTGCGCATTTCGTCGGCGGCGCGTTTGGAGGGTCGCATGGGAAAATCCTGATTGTTTTGAGTTGGCGGCTTGTAGGCGGTTGGATGCAACGGGGCAAGGTTGGGCTCTTCCCCTCCCTCTCGGCGAAGGGAAGGGCGGGCACGTCTGGCCTCGTTTCCGCTTGATCCTTTCCCGGTCCAAGCCGACAATAACGCCATGTCACAGTCGCTTTTCTCACCGACATGAGCGCCCACACGCCGCGCCCCGAATCCCCGAGCGGGTTGATCGAGACCGATCAGCGGTCGCGCGAGATTTTCCGCCAGATCGTCGACGGGTACATGACGACAGGCGAGCCGGTCGGCTCGCGCAACATCGCCCGCCTGCTGCCGATGGCGCTGTCGCCGGCGACGGTGCGCAACGTCATGACCGATCTCGAACTGGCCGGGCTGATCTACGCCCCGCACACCTCGGCGGGGCGGCTGCCGACGGAAAGGGGGCTGCGTTTCTTCGTCGACGCGATGATGGAAGTCGGCAACCTGACCTCCGACGAGCGCACCCGCATCGAGGCGCAGATGAAGGCGGCGGCCACCGGGCGCACGCTCGACGGCACGCTGACCGAGGCTTCGGCGCTGCTCTCGGGGCTGTCGCGCGGCGCCGGCGTCGTCGTCACCACGAAGGCGAATGCGCGGCTCAAACACATCGAATTCGTCAGGCTCGATCCGGCGCGCGCGCTGGTCGTGCTCGTCGCCGATGACGGCACCGTCGAGAACCGCTTGCTGGCCCTGCCGCCGGGCCTGCCCGCCTCGGCGCTGACGGAAGCCGCCAATTTCCTCAACGCCCGCATCATGGGCAAGACGTTGGGCGAATTGCGCGGCGAGATCGCCCAATATCGCCAGCAGATGGAGCAGGAGCTCGATTCGCTGACGGCGCGGCTGGTCGAGAGCGGCATCGCCACCGCGTCGGGCCCGACCAGCGACCGCCATCTGATCGTGCGCGGCCAGGCCAATCTGCTGGAGGATCTCAAGGCGCAGGAGGATCTCGAGCGCATCCGCCTGCTTTTCGGCGACCTCGAGACCCAGACCGACGTGATCGACCTGTTGTCGCGCGCCGAGGCCGGCGACGGCGTCCGCATCTTCATCGGGTCGGAGAACAAGCTGTTCTCGATGTCAGGCTCTTCCATGGTGGCCGCCCCCTTCCGCGACGCCGAGCAGCGGATCGTCGGCGTCGTCGGCATCATCGGTCCGACAAGGCTGAACTACGCCCGCATCGTGCCGATGGTGGATTACACCGCCAAGGTCGTCGGGCGGCTGCTGGATGGCGGGCGCTGATGAGGCCTGGCCGCCTGTGCCTGGCGGCTTTGGGTTTGATGCTGATGACGATCGCTGCCGCCGCGACGGGCTCTGCTCTGATCGATGCCGCCGCCACGGGGCGCACCGCCGAGGTCGCTCGCCTCGTCGCGGCCGGCGCTCCGCTCGAGGCGCAGGATTCACAGGGTCGCTCCGCCCTTTTGATGGCCGTTGCCGGAAACCATGTCGCGACGGCCAAGCTCCTGCTCGGCGCGGGCGCCAGTCCAAACACGCAGGCCGTCAATCGCGACACACCCTGGCTTCTGGCGGGGGCATCGGGCCGCACCGAGATCATCGCAGCCATGCTTCCGCGCAAGCCCGATCTGACGATCCGCAATCGCTATGGTGGCAACGCGCTGATTCCCGCCTGCGAGCGCGCCCATGTCGAGGCGGTGAAACTGCTTCTGACCAGCGGCATCGATGTCGATCACGTCAATGATCTCGGCTGGACCTGCCTGCTGGAGATCGTGATCCTCGGCGATGGCGGCCCGCGTCATCAGCAGGTGGCCAGGCTCGTGCTTGAGGCGGGCGCGAACCCCGGTCTCGCCGACAAGGATGGCGTGACGCCGCTGGCGCATGCCCGCCAGAAAGGTCAACACGCGGTCGCGGCCCTGATCGAGCAGGCCGGCGGCCGCTGATCCCGGCGGATTTGGCATCGCCGCCGGATCGCGCTACCTCTGCCGCCAACGCGGCCTCAAAGCCGTCCGACATTCGCATTGCGAGGCTTGCATCCGATGACCGACATGCTCCCAGACCGTCTCTCGTCCAACCCCAACAGCCCGTTCTATAACGAGGAACTGCTGGCGCGGGACATCGGCATCCGGTTCAAGGGCGTCGAGAAGACCAATGTCGAGGAATACTGCGTCAGCGAGGGCTGGGTCCGCCTCACCGCCGGCAACGCCAAGGACCGCTTCGGCAATCCGATGACGGTGAAGCTCAAGGGCGAGGTCGAACCCTATTTCCGCCAGGCGGAACCCGAGGCCTGACGCGGCCTCAAGCGAGATCCTTGTAGAAAAAGGTCGAGCCGCAGTCGCGCCCGTCCGGCATCAGTGCATAGCGCGGGATCGTGCCGGCCTCGGTCCAGCCGAGGCGGCGGTAGAGCCGCCGCGCCGCGCCGTTCTCGTCGGTGTCGAGCACCAGCAGGTCGCGGTTCCCCTGTCGTGCGGCCATTTCGGCCGCCTGCATCAGGGCTTCGCCGACTCCGCGCCGCCGCGCGCGTGAATGCACCAGCACCTTGGCGATCTCGGCGCGATGCGGCTGGTTGGGCTTGCCGATGAGCTGCAATTGCGCCGTGCCGACAATGTCCTCGCCGCTGCGCGCGGCAAACAGGATGGTGCGCCCCGCCGCCACCTCGGCCACGACGCCGGTCCAGAATGCCGCGTAATCGGCCGGCCCGTTCCAGTCCATGAACCCGACCGAGGCGCCGCCCGCCACCGCGTCGGCGAGGATGTCGGCGAGAGCGGGGATGGCCTCCTGCGCTTCGGCGGCATCGAGTCGCAGGATGGCGATGTCATGGGGTGTGGTCATGTCTGGCGTCCGCCCCGGCTGTCGGCTGCGGTGAGCACCACCGCATAGCGCGCCGGGCCCTCGCCCGGATTGTGGAAGCTGATCGGGCCGTCGAGCAGCATGGCGAGACAGTCGCCCGCGCCGAGGCGATGCTCGCGCTCGCCGATGCCGATGACGATCTCGCCGGCCAGAACCCAGATCTGCTGGTCGAGCCGGAAGCCGCTGCGGGGTGCATCGAGCAGGACGCGGGCGCCCGCAGGCATCTCCACATCGACGATCTCGATCCCCGAGCCGGTCCCCGGAGGGGAGACGTTGTGCCGGACATAGCCACTGGCTGGGTCGGTCCAGACCGGTTGATCGGCCCGCCTTACCAGGGGGCCGGCATGGTCATCGTCGCGAAACAGCGCGGAGAGAACGATTCCGAGGCCGGCGCAGATCCGGTCCAGCAGCGCTGCGGTCGCGCTCGATTCGCCCCGCTCGACCCGCGAAATCATCGCGCGGCTGACGCCCGAGCGTCCGGCCAGCATGTCGAGCGTCAGGTTGCGGGCCTGGCGCAGGGTCTTGATCCGCATGCCGAGCCGCTGATCGAGTTCGATGCTGTCTATATTTTCCATTAAACAAACATATATTCCACTATAAGAGAACGTCAAGCCGAGGCAATTTGCGCGCCCGTCCTGGCTCTCGCTGACGGGTGTGAACGCGGCTTTCACCACATTTCGAAGTCCGGCCGTCACAACCGGCGGCGTTTGCGGAAACATCAGGGATTTGCGCTTTGATGGCCTCAAACGACGCCTCTGAAGGCGCGGGCCGCAGGGGATGCGGCATGGGGGAGGCGGTCATGAATCGCGGTCTCGAATTCTTGGGGCGCTCCGTCGTCGGGTTCATCACCCGCGGCAAGCCGCAACCCGGCCCGGTCGACGCCAAGGCGCTGGCCCGGTTGCAAGCGGCGCTGCGGCCCGGCGACGTCCTGCTGGTCGAAGGCAGCGTGAAGGTCTCGGCCGCGATCAAGTATCTGACGCAGTCGACCTGGTCGCATGCCGCTCTTTATGTCGGGGAGACCGGGCAGTTCAGTGCCGACGGTGAGCCTCTGGTGCTGGCCGAGGTCGAGATGGATGTCGGCTGCGTGCTTTCGCCCTTGTCCAAATACGGTGCCTTCGGCACCCGCATCTGTCGTCCTCAGGCGCTCGACCGCGAGGGCTGCGCCATTGTCGTGGACTATGTGCTGGACCGGCTCGGCACCCAGTACGACCTCAAGAACATCCTCGATCTGATGCGCTGGCTGATCCCGGTTCCCTGGGCACCGCCCTCATGGCGCCGGCGCATGATCGCGCTCGGATCGGGCGACCCGACGCGGGCGATCTGTTCGACGCTGATCGCGCAGGCGTTCGAGGCGGCGCGTTACCCCGTGCTGCCGACGGTCGAATATGCGCAGGCGATGGATGAGGAGGATTTCGAGGAAATCCTGCACATCCGGCAACATTCGCTCTATATGCCGCGCGATTTCGACATCTCGCCCTATTTCGCGGTGGTCAAGCCGACGCTGGAGAGCGGCTTCGACTATCGCGCCCTGACCTGGGCGCTGGAGCCGACCCCGGCGCGGCAGCAACTCGCTGCAGCGGAATAGCCGCAAACGCCGCAAACGCTTGGCGGGATGCGGCATCGCTGCTATGGCCCGCGCATGAGCACGAAGACCTTCGACAACATCCGCAACTTCTCGATCGTGGCTCATATCGACCACGGCAAGTCGACGCTGGCCGATCGGCTGATCCAGACCACCGGAACGGTGGCGGCGCGCGACATGAGCGAGCAGATGCTCGACTCGATGGATATCGAGAAAGAGCGCGGCATCACCATCAAGGCGCAGACCGTCCGGCTCGACTATCGAGCCCAGGACGGCAAGGATTACATCCTGAACCTGATGGACACGCCCGGCCATGTCGACTTCGCCTATGAGGTCTCGCGCTCGCTGGCGGCCTGCGAGGGCTCGCTGCTGGTCGTCGACGCCTCGCAGGGCGTCGAGGCGCAGACGCTGGCGAACGTCTACCAGGCGCTCGACGCCGGCCACGAGATCGTCACCGTCCTCAACAAGATCGATCTGCCTGCCGCCGAGCCCGAGCGCATCAAGCAGCAGATCGAAGACGTCATCGGTCTCGATGCCTCGGAGGCCGTGCCGATCTCGGCGAAGACCGGCATCAACATCGAGGGCGTGCTGGAGGCCATCGTCAAGCGGCTGCCCCCGCCCAAGGGCGATCTCGATGCCCCGCTGAAATGCCTGCTGGTCGATTCGTGGTATGACGCCTATCTCGGCGTCGTCGTGCTCGTGCGCGTCATCGACGGCGTGCTCAAGAAGAACATGACCATTCGCATGATGCGCGCCAATGCCGTCTATGGCGTCGATCGCGTCGGCGTGTTCAAGCCCAAGATGCTCGAAGTGAAGGAACTCGGCCCCGGCGAGGTCGGCTTCTTCACGGCGTCGATCAAGGAGGTCGCGGATACGGCGGTGGGCGACACCATCACCGACGAGAAGCGCCATACCCTTCAGGCGCTGCCGGGCTTCAAGCCGGTCCAGCCGGTGGTGTTCTGCGGCATCTTCCCGGTCGACGCTGCGGAATTCGAGACGCTGCGCGCCGCGATGAGCCGCCTGCGCCTGAACGATGCCTCGTTCTCCTATGAGATGGAGACGTCCGCCGCGCTCGGCTTCGGCTTCCGCTGCGGCTTCCTCGGGCTGCTGCATCTGGAGATCATCCAGGAGCGGCTGGAGCGCGAGTTCAACCTCAACCTGATCTCGACCGCGCCCTCGGTGGTCTACCGTCTCAACCTGCGCGACGGCACGGTGCTGGAACTGCACAACCCCGCCGACATGCCCGACGTCATGAAGATCGAGACGATCGAGGAGCCCTGGATCAAGGCGACGATCTTCACCCCCGACGACTATCTCGGCTCGGTGCTCAAGCTTTGCCAGGACCGCCGCGGCGTCCAGACCGACCTGTCCTATGTCGGCTCGCGCGCCAAGGTCGTCTACGACCTGCCGCTGAACGAGGTCGTGTTTGATTTCTACGACCGGCTGAAGTCGATCTCGAAGGGCTATGCCTCCTTCGACTACGCCATCACCGACTACCGCGAGGGCGACCTCGTGCGCATGTCGGTCCTGGTCAATGCCGAGCCGGTCGATGCGCTCTCGATGCTGGTCCACCGCTCGCGCGCCGATTCCCGCGGTCGCGCCATGTGCGAGAAGCTCAAGGAGCTGATCCCGCCGCATATGTTCCAGATCCCCGTGCAGGCGGCGATCGGCGGCAAGATCATCGCCCGCGAAACCATCCGCGCGCTGCGCAAGGACGTCACGGCGAAGTGCTATGGTGGCGACGCCTCCCGCAAGCGCAAGCTTCTGGACAAGCAGAAGGAAGGCAAGAAGAAGATGCGGCAGTTCGGCCGTGTCGAAATCCCGCAGGAAGCGTTCATTGCGGCGCTGAAGATGGACGATTGAGCGACAACGCTCACCCCGCTAGCTCGTGAAACGCGCGTCATCCCGGACAAGCTGCGAAGCAGCGCCGATCCGGGATCCATTCTAGAGCGCTGGAGCCCTCCGATGGATCCCGGCGCTCCGCTTCGCTACGGCCGGGATGACCCGTCGTGGTTCCGGAGCGCTCTGATGGGTCAGAGCGCCTCGGAAAACGTCACCACCCCAGCGCGCAACCATCCTTGCGGTGGTCGGAGCCTGCCGACAGCACACCGGTCACCGGGTCGATGGCGATAGCCTGGCCGCCGCCGATCGCAGTTCCAGGCGCCGTGAAGACGAAGCCGCGGCGCTCCAGCTCGGCCTTCACCGCCGCAGGCAACGTCTTTTCCGCCTCGATCGCTGTCTGGCCCGGACGCGGGAAGACGCGCGGCAGCGAGATCGCGCTCTGCAGATCCATCCCGTAATCGATGAGCTTGCTGACCAGATGGGCGTGGCCCATCGCCTGGTAGTGGCCGCCCATCACCCCGAAGGACAGGCAGACCTTACCGTCGCGCAGCATCATGCCGGGAATGATCGTGTGCAGTGGGCGCTTTCGCGGCGCGATGGCGTTGGGATGGCCGGGCTTCAGCACGAAGCCCTGGCCGCGGTTCTGCAGCAGCACGCCGCTCTTAGGGGCGACCAATGCGGCGCCGAAGGGGTGGAACACCGAGTTGATGAAGCTCACCGCCATGCCGTCGCCGTCGACGACGCTGATATAGACGGTGTCGGCATGCTCGACCTCGGTGGGCGCGAAAGTCGGCAGGTCCCGGATCGCCTGCTTCAGGTCGATCTGGCTGCGCAGCTGGGCCGCCAGCTCCTCCGAGAGCAGCCAGTCCAGCGGAACCTCGCTCTGGCTCGGATCGGCGAGCACCGCGTCGCGCACCGAATAGGCGAGCCTGGACGCCTCGATCTCGACATGCAGCCGGTCGGCCGAGAGCGGGTCGCTGCCCGGCTCGAAGCCCGACAGGATGTTGAGGATCATCAGCGCGATCACGCCTTGGCCAGCCGGCGGGCACTCGAACACGTCATGGCCGCGGAAGCGCGTGTGGATTGGCGTGACGTAGCCGCCCTTGGCGTCGCGGAAATCATCCAACGTATGAAGGCCCCCGAGCGCGCGCAGCCGGTCGACCATGTCCTGTGCGATCTCGCCCTCGTAGAAGGCGCTCGGCCCCTTCTCGGCGATGGCTTGCAGCGTCGCGGCGAGCTCGCGCTGGTGGTGAACTTCGCCCGCCAGCGGCGCCCGGCCGTCGGGCAGGAAGACGCGCGCCGTCGGCTCGTCCTTGGCCATCAGCGCGGCCTGCCCGGCCCAGTCGGCAGCGGCGCGGGGCGCCACCACATAGCCGTCCCGCGCCAGATCGATTGCTGGCTTCAGGAGGGTCGCCAGCGGCAGCCGGCCATGATCCTCGACCAGCGTCGCCCAGGCCTCGACCGAGCCCGGGATCGTCACCGCATGGGGCGACTGGCGCGGGATTTCGCTGAAGCCCTGCTCCAGATACCAGTCCAGCGTCGCGGCCGCCGGCGCGCGGCCCGAGCCGTCATAGGCGAGGACGGTGTCGCTCCCGCCCGCCGCCATCAGCACGAAGCAGTCGCCGCCGATGCCGGTCGAGCCGGGCTCGACCACGCATTGCACGGCGCAGGCCGCCACCGCAGCATCGATCGCGTTGCCGCCCGCCTGCAGGATGTTGATCGCCGTCAGCGTCGCCGTCGGGTGGGAGGTCGCGGCCATGCCGCGCCGGCCCATCACCACCGAACGGCCGGGGAGTTCGAAATCGCGCTGGTTCGGGTTGCTCACGTGGCTGTCTCCCAAGGGTCGGCCGGCTGCTGCAGGTTGTCGTTCTCCGCACTCGCGCAGCCCGCGCGGTTTGGCAAGCGCCTCGGGCGCAGCCATGCCCTGCAACGGGTTTCACATGGGCGCGCGCGCTGATAGGACCGGGGACGACGGAGCCAAAGACGAACGACCAAGAATCAGAAGCTGGGGAGATCGCTACCGTGCCGCTACCGACCACGCTCGCCGGGCGCCTTCGCCTGCCCGCCATCGCCTCGCCGATGTTCCTCGTCTCGGGTCCCGATCTCGTGGTCGAGACCTGCAAGGCCGGCATCCTCGGCACCTTCCCCGCGCTGAACCAGCGCACCAGCGAAGGTTACGCCGCCTGGCTGACGGAAATCGAGGGGCGCCTGGCGGAGGTGCCCGATGCGGCGCCCTTCGGCGTCAACCTGATCGTCCACCGCTCCAATCCGCGCCTGGAGGCGGATCTGGCGATCACGGCGCAGCACAAGGTCCCGCTCGTCATCACCTCGCTCGGCGCGGTGCCTGATCTGGTCAAGGCCGTGCATGGCTATGGCGGCCTCGTGTTTCATGACGTCGTCAGCCTGCGTCATGCCCAGAAGGCGGCCGAGGCCGGCGTCGACGGCATCATCGCGGTTGCGGCCGGCGCGGGTGGCCATGCCGGCATGATGAGCCCGTTCGCGCTGGTCTCGGAGATCAGGCGCTTCTTCGAGGGCACGATCGTGCTGGCCGGCGCGATCTCCAACGGCGCCCAGATCGCCGCGGCGCAACTCATGGGCGCCGACCTCGCCTATCTCGGCACGCGCTTCATCGCGACGACCGAGAGCATGGCAGATCCCGAATACAAGGCGATGCTGCTGCGCAGCCAGGCCGCCGATATCCTCTACACCCCCGCGATCAGCGGTGTGAACGCCAATTTCATGCGCGAGAGCATCCAGGCCGCCGGGCTCGACCCGGACAACCTGATTTCTCACGGCAAGCTCGACCTCGGCAACGAGGCCAAGGTCTGGAAGACAATCTGGTCGGCCGGGCAGGGTGTCGGCGAGATTGAGGATGTGCCGAGCGTGGCCGAACTGGGCGCGCGGCTGGTCGCCGAATACAAGCAGGCGCGCGCCTCGCTCGCCGGCTGAACGCAAGCCGCATTTGCCTCAGCGCGCTGTTCAATCTGCGCCGTCATCCCGAGTCAAGCCCGGGATGACGGGGTAGTTCGGAGAAAAGCGACTCTATGCCTTCCGCCGTAGAAGCTCCTTGGATCAGCTCTTCAGCTTGGTGTTGCACTGGCTCCAGTAGCCGCCGCCCTTCTCGATCCACTTCAGCTCGCCATTGGCATTGGCGGCCTTGTTGGCATTGTACTGGTCGGCGCAGGTCTTGAGCCGCGCCTTGCCGGCCGACAGGTCGGAATACTTCGCCGAGACGGCCTTCGGGAAGACGGCGGGCTTGGCCTTGCCGGCTGCGATGGGCTTGGCAGGGGTGGTTGCAGGCGTGCTGGCAGGCGTCACGGCAGGCGTCGCGGGCTCCGTCACGGCCGCTGCGGCCTCGTTGTCGTCGGCATCGTCGTCACCGCACTGGGCCTTGCGGAAATCGTTCCACTTCTGGCCCTTCAGCGTGTTGGCCTTCTTGGCGTCCTGATACTTGACGCCGCATTCCTTCATCGTCAGCGCGGCCGCAGGCGCCACCGGCAGCACAGCCAGTGCGAAAAGGGATGCGGAAGCAAGAATGACGTTCCTCAGCATGGTCTTCTCCATCGCAAGGCTGGTCTTAAGCCCCGCGCCATCGCACTCCCATTCGCAGGGCGTGGCAAGTGGCATTTTCGGGGCAGGCAGGACCGGGCATGCAGCACGGGATGCTGGCCGGGCTCAGGCCAGCGAGCGCAGGTCGAAGCCCGGATCGGCCGCCTGCTCCAGGGTCGGCGAGCGGCCGGCTGCAATCAGGCGCCGGCCCATCATGTGGTCGGCCGGCCGGTTGATGCTTTCGATCGCGGCGAGCCGTTCGCCATCGTAGCGGAAGAACGAGAACCGACCGTCTTCCATCGACCCGCGCAGGATGGCGGTGGCCCCGGCGGTCGCCAGGCCCACCATCTGCAGCTTGACGTCGTACTGGTCGGACCAGAACCACGGCACGGCGCGGTAGGGTTCCGGCCGGCCCGCGATGGCGCTCCCCGCGGCCCGGCCCTGGTCATGCGCGTTCTGGACCGAACTGAGACGCAGGCGGCGGCCCGCGAAGACATTGGGATGGCTGGTGCAATCGCCGGCCGCGAAGATGGCGGGGTCGGAGGTGCGGCAGAATTCGTCCACGATGATGCCGTCCTCCACGCTCAGCCCGGCCGCCGATGCGAGTTCCGTGTTGGGCACGGCGCCGACCGCCGCGAGCACGAGGTCGCAAGGCAGGTGCGCGCCGTCGGCGCAGAGGACGGCGGCGACCTTGCCGCCCTTTCCTTCGATCCGCTCGACCTTGGTCGCGAGCAAGACCGTGACGCCGTGCCCGGCATGGACGCTGTGCATGTAGGCGGAGATTTCCGGCGCGACGGCATGGCCGATCAGGCGCGGACCCGCTTCCACGACCGTGACCTGCTTGCCGAGCGCGATCGCCGCCGAGGCGGCTTCGAGCCCGATGAAGCCGCCGCCGATGATGACGATGGAGCGGGCCGCGTTGAGCCGGGCACTCAGCGCCTGGGCATCGTCGAGCGAGCGCAGCGAGACGACGCCGTCGAGCTCCGTGCCGGGACAGCGCAGCGCCGCGGCGCGCGCGCCCGTCGTCAGCGCCAGCGTTCCGAAGCCAAGCGAGGAGCCGTCGTCGAGCCGCACCCGGCGCGCCTGCCGGTCGAGCGCGACGGCGCGACGCCCGGCGATGAATGCGATTCCCGCGTCGTCGTAGAAGGACGCGGCCTTCAGCGGCAGGCTGGCCCCGGCCTTGCCGAGCAGGAATGCCTTCGACAGCGGCGGCCTTTGATAGGGCAGCTCGGTCTCGTCCCCGATCAGCGCGATGCGCCCGGTGAAACCGGCCTCCCGCGCGGAGGCGGCGACGCCGACGCCGGCATAGGAGGCGCCGACGATGACGAGATCGAAATCCAGGCCGGTTCTGGACGCGACGGGCGAGGCAGGGCTGGTCGGCATCGTGAAAGGGTCCATCATCGAACAGGCGAACCACAGGCGAGCGTTGTCGATGAGGCTCGCGCGATTGCGGTCGTGGCAGTGTATCTAAGCGAGCCAGCTGGCGCCGACCATGCCCATTTCGACATCCTGTATCGCCGATCTTCGGCGCGGCGCCTTGAAGCCCACGCATGACCGCATCGGCGCGAAGGCCGCTTCAGCCAGCGCTCTTGAGGAGCGGGGCGATCCTGCGCTGGATGTCGGCGGGATCGGGAACATGGGTGTATTCGATCACCGGCAGGGAGTATTTGCAGATCCTCGACTCGGTTGTGGCCGGCGATCTGCAGGTCGCGGCCGCGCAGATGCGCCGGCATCTGCAGCGCGCCAGCCGGCTGCGCCAGCACGACCGGCCGAACTGAAGCTTCGTTGTGCTTTTAATACGCCAGAAAGACGTTTCTTCGTGGGTGGACATTAGCCCTTTCGGCTTTGACAGCTGCTTCAAGCTGCACGCGCCGCGACCTCCGTCTCGACCGCGTCTGGTCTTCGGAAATCCAGGCGCCCCAATCGCTGAGACGATCTGCTGGTCGGGGCCCAGCCGCAGGCGCTCTCTGGCGGCGCTGCGGACATGGCGTCACCGTCTTGTCATCGCAGCGCCCCTTCCTGCACAACCGCGGGCAGGGCGCCCATGGCGCGCTCCTTGTGCGGAGGATGATCATGAGCAGGACGATTCTGATTTCCGGGGCGACGGCGGGTTTCGGCGCGGCGAGCGCCCGGCGCTTCGTGTCGGAGGGCTGGAAGGTCATCGGCACCGGCCGCCGTGCCGACCGGCTGGAGGCGCTGGGGGCCGAGCTGGGCGAGGCCTTTCACGGCGCGACGTTCGACATCACCGACGAAGACGCCATGGCGGCCGCGCTCAAGGCCTTGCCCGAAGACTTCGCCGAGATCGACGTGCTGCTCAACAATGCCGGGCTGGCGCTCGGTACGAAGCCCGCCCCGCAGACCTCGCTGTCCGACTGGAAGACAATGATCGGTACCAATGTGACCGGCCTGGTCACGCTGACGCATCACCTTCTGCCGAAGCTGATCGAGCGGAAGGGCGCGATCATCAACATCGCCTCGGTCGCCTCGCATTGGCCCTATGCCGGCGGCAACGTCTATGGCGGCACCAAGGCCTTCCTGCGCCAGTTCTCGCTGGGCCTGCGCTCGGATCTGCATGGCAAGGGCGTTCGCGTCACCTCGATCGAACCCGGCCTGTGCGAGAGCGAGTTCACGCTGGTGCGCAATGGCGGCGACAAGGCGGCCTATGACGCGCTCTATGGCGGGGCCAATGCGTTGCAACCGCAGGACATCGCCGAGACGATCTTCTGGGTCGCGTCGCTGCCGGCCCATGTCAACATCAACAGCCTCGAGATCATGCCGGTGAGCCAGTCCTTCGCCGGCTTCCAGATCCACCGCGAGGCCTGAGCATGAGCTATGACCTGGCCGTCGTCGGAGCGGGCATCGTCGGGCTCGGCCACGCGCTGGCCGCCGCGCGACGCGGCAAGCGCGTCGTGGTGATCGATCGCGACGCGCAGGCCAATGGCGCCTCGGTGCGCAATTTCGGCTTCGTCACGGTGACCGGGCAGGGCGCCGGCGATTGCTGGAACCTGGCGCGGCGCGCCCGCGACGTCTGGGTCGAGATCGCCGAGGCCGCCGGCATCGACATCCTCCAGCGCGGTCTGGTGCTGGCGGCGCGGCTGCCGGAATCAGAGGCGGTGATCGAGGCCTTCCTGGCCTCGGGGATGGGCGAGGGCTGCACGCGGCTGACGGCCGCGCAGGCGCTGGCGCATGTCCCCTGCCTGCGGCCGGAAGCCGTGACGCTCGCGCTCCACAGCCCCCATGAGGTCCGGGTCGAATCGCGTCAGGCGGTGCCGCTGGTGGCGCGCTATCTCGCGGAGCGCCACGGCGTCGATTTTCGCTGGAACACGAGCATCGTTGCGGTCGAGGCGCCGCGCCTGATCGGCGCCGATGGCGGGATCATCGAGGCGCAAGCGGTGATCGTCTGCCCCGGTGACGACTACACCGCGCTGTTTCCCGAGCGCATCGCCGCCTATGGCGTCACCCGCTGCAAGCTGCAGATGATGCGGGTGCGGCCGGCGCAGCCTGTAACCCTGAACGCGGCCGTGATGTCCGATCTCGGGCTCGGGCGCTATCTCGGCTATGCCGAGCTGCCGGAGGCGGAACCCCTGAAGCGCCGCCTCGATGCGGAGATGGCGGCGCAGCGCGAAAACGGGATCCACCTGATCGTGACGCAATCGGCCGATGGTTCGCTCGTCGTCGGCGACAGCCATCACTACGCGACGACGCCCGATCCGTTCGGGTCCGAGGCGGTCGACCGGCTGATCCTCGACGAGTTCGACGCGGTGCTCGACCTGCCCGGGCGCAGCGTGAGCGAGCGCTGGATCGGCACCTATGCCTCGGCGTCCGGCCGTTGGCGCTTCACCGACAAACCGTCCGACGCGGTCAGGATCGTCATCGTGACCGCGGGCTGCGGCGCCTCGACGGCCTTCGGCATCGGCGAGGAAACTATCGACGATCTCTACGGGAGCTTGTGATGAACCGTTTCAACGCCGTTGTCTTCGACTGGGCTGGCACGATGATCGATTTCGGCTCGTTTGCGCCGATGGGGGCCTTCGTCGAAACCTTCGCCAAATTCGGCGTCGCGGTGACGATCGCCGATGCGCGCAGGCCGATGGGCCTGCCCAAGCGCTCCCATATCGCCGCGATGCTGGCGCAGCCGCATATCGCGGAAGCCTGGCGCTCCGCGCAGGGCGCGACGCCCGACGAGGCCGCGATCGACAAGGTCTATGCGCTGTTCGTGCCGCTGAACGAGGAGGTGGTGGGCAATTACTGCGCGCTGATCCCCGGCGCCCTGGAGGCGGTCCATCATATCCGGGCCAGGGGCATGAAGATCGGCTCGACCACCGGCTACACCCGCTCGATCATGGAGCGGGTGCTGCCGCTGGCCGCCGCCCAGGGCTATGAGCCCGACAACCTCGTCTGCGCCGACGACCTGGGCCTTGGCCGGCCGACGCCGATCGGCATGTACAAATGCTTCGTCGACCTGCTGGTCCATCCGGCGGGAAGCGTGATCAAGGTCGACGATACCGAGCCCGGCATTGCGGAGGGCGTGGCGGCCGGCTGCATGACGGTGGGGCTGACATTGTCGGGCAATGAGGCGGGGCTGACACTGCAGGAACTCGCTGCCTTGCCGGTGGCACAGCGGCAGGCGTTGCATGAGCGCGTCGCCAAAAAGCTCCTCGCCGCGGGGGCTGACCATGTCATCGGCACGGTCGCGGAACTGCCGGCGCTGATCGACCGGCTCGAGGACGACCGCTGAGGGAGTGCCGGGGTTCTCGGTTCGCGAGTTGCCGACCGAGCATGAGAAGCCCTGGCTCTCCTGGCTGCGCGGTCGGGGCACGATGCGACAGATCGCCTATCTACGCCTCGATCCTGCTCGTCGTCTGCCTGGCGCCTGCGGGCCGTCGCCGAATGCGTCGGGCAACAATCCCTCGCCGTTCGGTGGGGCCTTCGATCCCAAGTCCTTGGCGCGCCTCCGAACCCCCTGGCGCCGCGGCAGTAGAAAGCGCGAACTGCCGGATCGGCGACCGATGACTCGCGACTATCGACCCTCAGACAAACGAGGTTTGGCAGGTATCGCTTTGAGCGAGAATCGCCTCGTGCTCACGATCCCAGCCAGAAAAAGCTGCTTCTGGAGAGCGTGAGGAAAGCATGCGTGCCGGGCTCCATAAGATGGCTGCTCTTCTGGAACGAGGTATCGACACAGGCTTCGCTCGCGCCGACCCGGACCGTGTATCGGATGCTCGCTCCCAGGAACTCGCGATGCGTCACGACGCAACGCAGCGCCACGGGCTCGCCCGCGGCAGGCGCCGCGTCGGTCAGCGTCGCGTGCTGCGGACGGAAGACCAGTTTTGCGCCGGCAGGAATGATGTCGTCGCCGGGAATATCGACGGTGAGACCACCTTCGATCTCGAAGCGACGATCCCCGCCGGTGCCGACGACCTTTCCGGCCATAATATTGGCCGTTCCCAGGAAACGCGCGACGAAGAGATTGGCCGGGCGCTCATAGAGTTCCATCGGCGTGCCGACCTGCTGGACGATGCCGTCATTCATCACGGCGATGCGGTCGCAGATGGTGTTGGCCTCCTCCTGGTCGTGGGTCACGAAGATCGTGGTCAGGCCGAGCCGTTGCTGCAGGTCGCGCAGTTCGCGCCGAACCTGGACGCGCATCTTGGCATCGAGATTGGACAGGGGCTCGTCGAGCAGCAGCACCTTGGGCTCGATCGCGACGGTCCGCGCCACCGCGACGCGCTGCTGCTGGCCGCCGGAGAGCTGCGAAGGCCGGCGCTCGCCGAGATGGCCGAGACCGACGAGATCGAGCGCGAGCGCGACCCGCCGGCGCACCTCGTCGCGGGCGACGCCGCGCTCCTCCAGGCCGAAGGCGACATTGCGCGCGACGCTCATATGCGGCCAGAGCGCATAGGACTGGAAGACCATGCCGACGTCGCGCTTCCAGGGCGGCAGGCCGGAGATGTCCTTGCCGTCGATCAGGACACGACCGCTATCGGCCTGATTGAAGCCGGCGATCAGGCGCAGCAGCGTGGTCTTGCCGCAGCCCGAGGGGCCGAGGAAGGCGAAGAACTCCCCCGGCCTGATGGCGAGATCGATCGTCTTGAGGACGTGGTTGTCGCCATAGGAAAGATTGACCCCTTGGATGTCGACGGAGACGGCCGGCGTTGTCAGCGGAGCGATGGCATTCATGTCACTGGCCCATTCCCATTCAATGCGCCAAGCCTTTGGCCTTCTGGCTGCGTTCGATGATCAGATGCGAGAGGAAGGTGCAGAGCGCGACCAGCAGCACCGCGACGACGCCCAAAGCGGCCCCGGGACCACGGCCCGCCGCCGACTGCATGAAGACGTAGAGCCCGTAGGCCAGGGGCGCGTCGGAATTAGACTGGACCAGCATCAGCGTCGCCGAGAGCTCGACGGCCGCCGTCGAGAAGCTGGTGACGAAGCCCGCCAGAATGCCGCCCGCCATCAACGGCACGACGATGCGCCTGACCGTGCGGGCCTTTGTGGCGCCAAGGTTCTCCGCCGCCTCCTCGAGCGAGACCGAGATCTGCTGGAGCGCGGCATAGCAGGCCCGCAGCGCATAGGGCAGGCGTCGGATCGCGAGCGCGAGCACGATCGTGATCCAGAGCGAGGCCAGCGGCGTGCCGTCAGGCAGGGTGACGCCGTAGAAGGTCCTGAGATAGCCGATGCCGAGCACGACGCCAGGGATGGCGAGCGCGGCGGAGGCCGCCCAGTCGAGCCATTCGCGGCCGATCAGCTTGGTGCGCAGCACGAGATAGGCGATGGCGACACCGAGCACGATGTCGATGCCGCCGGCCAGGCTCGCATAGATCAGCGTGTTCTTGATGTAGACCGAGCTCTCGCCGAAGACCCGGGCGTAATGGGCCGTGGTGAAGGCGTCCGGCAGCGGCGAAAACGACCAGATCGTCGCAAACGAGAGCAGCAGCAATCCCAGATGCGGCGCCAGCACCAACGCCAGGATCAGGACGACGACACCATAGCCGAGGATCGCCTCCCCCCGGGTCATCGTCCGCCGGGCCAGTCCGCCGCCGCCGCGCTGGGTGGTGGCGTAGTCGCGTCCCTTCAGCGCCAGCGCCGAGAGCCACATCGCGACGACCGAGGCGACGATCAGCACGACGGAAATAACGTAACCCATGGGGTCTGCGATGCCGATCGAGGTCACCCGCAGATAGGCCTGCGGGGCCAGCATATCCTTGACGTTCAGCAGCAGCGGCGTCGCCAGATCGTCGAAGACCTTGACGAAGACGAGCGACGCTCCGGCAAGATAGCCCGGCAGGGCGAGCGGAAAGACGATGCGGCGGAACAGTCGGAAGCCCGAGGAGCCGAGGTTCTGCGCGGCTTCCTCCATCGCGCGGTCGATGTTGCGCAGTGCAGCCGAGAGATTGATCAGAATGAACGGGAAATAGTGGACGGACTGGACGAAGATGACGCCGTTCAGCCCCTCCATGAAGCCGATCTTGAATCCGAGCCAGTCGTCCAGCAGCAGGTTGATCGAGCCGTTGCGGCCGAAGAAGAGCTGCATCGCCACCGCGCCGACGAAGGGCGGCATGATCAGCGGTAGGAAACCCAGCGTCTGAACCAGCAACGCGCCGCGGAAGACGAAGCGGGTGGTGAGATAGGCCAGCGGCAGGGCGAAGACCGACGCCCAGACCACCGACATCGCCGAGACGTAAAAGGAGTTCCACAGCGAGCGCATGAACAGCTCGGTGCGGACGAAGTCGTAGAAGTTGACCAGCGTGAAGGTCGACGTGCCTTTCTCGGTGAAGGCGACGTAGAGCACGGTCCCGACCGGCAACCCCAAAAATAGCAGCAGGAATGCGGCGATCGCCAGCGCGAGCGCGATCTGGCCGGGCGTGGCCGAGAGGCGGCGGGCGCGGGGAAGGGGAGTGGTAGCGATGGCGGTCATGCCCGTCCTGATCGTTGAGCCGAAAGCACCCGGCCATCCCGGACGAGCGGCAAAGCCGCGCTGATCCGGGATCCATGCCTGAACCGTTCCGGCATGGATCCCGGATCTCCGCTTCGCTGCGTCCGGGATGACGCGAGGATGCGTTGATCCTACTTCGCCGCCTTCAGCGCCTCTTCAGCCTTGGCCTTCGCCTTGCCGTAGTTGTCGCGCGCGAAGCTCGCCCATTGGCTCTCGACCTCCGCCTGCCGCGCACCCTTCTCCTTGCCACCGGTGAAAGCGCCACGCAGTTCCGCGCTGGCGGCCTGCGCTTCGGTCACGGGGATGGCGGCGATCAGGTTGCGCGCCTCGTCGGCCAGCGCCTTGGCCTGCGGGTTCGGCTTCTTGGCAAGCGCCGTATCGACCTCGTGCAGCACCTTGGTGACGCCCTTGAGCGCGTCGAGCTGGAACGAGATCAATTGGTCGAACAGCGTATCTACGACGGCCGTGCGTGCTTCCGACTTGTCGACCTCGAAGCCGATCATCTTCTGGAAGCGCGGATCGGTGAAAGGGTTGGGATAATCGGCCCCGGCCTTGGCGTAGACGGCCGGGTTGACCGGCAGGCGGCGGATGCCGGGTTCGAGCAGCACCTCCTGGCCGGCCGGCGAGAGCAGGAACTCGATGAAGGCCTCGGCGGCGCCCTTGTTGGGGGCGTTCGTGACGATGCCGACATTGGCCGGCACGACGGTGGTGACGGTCGGATAGACGAACTTGACCGGGAAGCCCGAGGCCTGTGCCGAAAAGGCGAAGAAGTCGATCACGATGCCGACGCCGACCTGGCCCGAATTCACCGCCTCGGGCACGCCGAAGGAGCGGTCGGTGATCGAATTGAAGTTGCCCGCCATCGCCTTGAGCGTGCGCCAGCCCTTCTCCCAACCCTCGCCCTGCAGAATGGTCTCGACCGTCAGATGCGTCGTGCCGGAGCGTGCCGGCGAAGCGATCGAGACATGGTCGTAGAAGGCCGGGCCCGCGAGATCCTGCCAGTCCTTCGGCTCGGGCAGCTTTCGGGCCTTGGCATAGCGCTCATTCCACATGATGCCGTAGCCGGAGGCCGCGAAGCCGGAATAGAAGCCCTGGGGGTCGTTGATCGGGTAGGAACCGATCTTGTCGGGGATGCCGGTCGCCTTGGGCTTGTAGGCTGCGAGCAGCTGCTTGCCCTTCAGCACCTCGAAAGCGTCCGGCGCGGAGGCCCAGAACAGGTCGACCTGGTTGTTGGCCTTCGTCTCCTCCAGATATTTCACGCCGGCATTGGTGTTGCGGTTCTGGACCTCCAGCGTGACGCCGGGCACGGCCTTCTCGAAAGCCTTCTTGATCGGGTCGGTGACGTCCTTCGAGAAGGAGGTCACGACCGTGACCTTGCCAACGGGCGCCTGCGCGTGGGCGATCGACGTTGTCAGGATCAAGCAAAACGCCAAAGCAAGCCTGGGTATGGTCACGATGTCCTCCCGGATTGATGAGCCACGCCGACATCGAGGTCGGGCATGCGTCGCATGGTGGATCACCCATCACGCGCGTCATGAAACTGTCATATCAGGCAGGGCGCTGTCACCCTGCACGATTGGGGCATGGCATCGTCGAACCGCGCGGCAGGGGCCGGCACCCACCGAAAATGGGCCAGCGCGTAGTCCGGCTCTAGCGCGGGGCGGTCGAAGAGCGCTTAGCAGGAACGACGTTCGCTTGCCGGCGTCGAGCCCAGGGACCTGCCGGTCACATGGTAGCGAGCCAAATCCCGACATTAGCGACGTCCGAAGTTCACCGTTCCTGTTGGCTGTGTACCGGTGGAGAGCTGGCTCGGTTTGTCTGAACAGTTTGCGGGCTGTCGCTAAGTGGATTTCGAACTGCTGCGCCAGGTTGGCAAGTGTCTTCCCACCCTTGATCGCAGCCAGCGCGACCTTCGCCTTCAAAGCCGGGCTGTGGTTCCGGCGAACGCGTCTCGTCATATCCGTTCCTGTTCACGGCAATCATGCCGCGTTCAGGCCGAAAATCCATCTATGGCTGCTGTACAGTTTTCCCAGCCAGCTCTGCGGTCGGCTTCGTGCTGGACGCGGACAGCACCGTGCTCGCGAAAGAGGACTGGTCTTCAGTCTTCCCGCAAATGTCAGCAGCTACAGACTGCGATCTGGCCCGATCCACAAACACCGCTGGCGCTGCGTCTATACCTGCGTAGCGTGTCATCGCCGATGCAGCAGTCCGCACCATTCGGCGCGCATATGCGGATCGCTGCACATCGCTTGACATGGATCAATGACGCTGGGGGATGCAAGGGCGGTTACTGCGAGTGGCAGGTGGTGATTGAGGGTTGCGCATCGAAGTTCACGCAATCGGTCTATCGAACAACAGCAGCAGGCAGCCGCCAAAGAAACTGGCGAGCAGCCCTACGGGGGAAGCCGGAATGATGAAGGTTCTTCTGACGTTGCCTGCCGTTGCTCTCTTCGCGGGCGGACTGTCGATCGCTACCGCGGAGCCGGCCGCCGCGGTCGTCTACTGCAAGACCGTCGGCGTGCCGAAGGGGTGCGTTGCGCGCGTCGGAGCGCCGGTGGCGCGGCGGGCGGTGGTCACGCCCGGCGTCGGGGCGGCCGGGGTCGGTGTCCGTGCGGGCACGCCGATGAACCGGGGCGGGCCGGTGAACCGCGCCGGACGACGCTGACCTCCGCTGGAGCACAGCGATCGAAAGCAGCAGGAATTGACCCATAGGCATTCTAGCATGTCGCAGCGGCATGCCTTAGCTTCACTCGCATATGAAGGGGGGCCTTCCATGCCGACCATCAGAACGCTGGCTATCCTTGTGGTCGGAGCGGCTCTGCAAAGCGCGCCCGCCGTCTCGCAACAGCGGACAGCCCCGGTCGATCGCTCGTCTCTGCCGATCGCGGAACCGAAACGCCCGGTCTACACGGAGATCGACGCACGCAAGGTGACGCCTCCGCCCCGTTTCGAGGTGAAGGCTCCGGCCGGCGCCCCCAATGTCGTGATCGTCCTGATCGACGACCTCGGCTTCGGCGCGCCCAGCACCTTCGGCGGGCCGATCGGGACGCCGACGCTGGACCAGCTCGCCGAAAATGGCCTGCGCTTCAACAACTTCCACACGACGGCGCTGTGCTCGCCGACGCGCGCCGCGCTCAAATCCGGCCGCAACCATCACACGGTGAATATGGGCTTCATCACGGAGTTGGCGACGGCTTTTCCCGGAAGCACGGGCCAGATTCCCAGCGCGACCGCACCTCTTGCTGAAATGCTGCGGCTGAACGGGTATGCGACCGCCGCCTTTGGCAAGTGGCATGAAACCCCGGTCTGGGAAGCCAGCGTCGCCGGACCGTTCGACCGCTGGCCGACGCGACAGGGCTTCGACAAGTTCTACGGTTTTCTGGGCGGCGAGACCAACCAGTGGGCGCCCTTCCTCTACGACGGCACCGCCGTCGTAGAGCTCCCCACTGATCCCAGCTACCATTTCATGACCGACATGACGGACAAGGCGCGCGCCTGGATCAAGCACCAGAAGGCGCTGACGCCGGACCGGCCGTCCTTCGTCTATTTCGCACCGGGCGCCACCCATGCGCCTCATCACGTGCCGAAGGCCTGGATCGACCGCTGGAAGGGCAAGTTCGATCAGGGCTGGGACAAGATCCGCGAGGAATCGCTCGCCCGCCAGATCGCGCTGGGCGTGGTTCCGCTGGGGACGAAACTCGCGCCGAAACCGCCCGCGATCAAGGACTGGACCACGCTCTCGGCCGATGAGAAACGGCTGTTCACGCGGCAGGCCGAAGTCTTTGCTGCGTTCGTGGAATACACGGATACCGAAGTCGGTCGGATGCTCAAGGCCTTCGAGGAGGTCGGCCAGGCCGACAACACGCTGGTCTTTTATGTCGCTGGCGACAACGGGACCAGCGGCGAAGGTGGTCCCAACGGCGTCTTCAACGAGATGAGCTATTTCAACGGCGTCACCGAGAAATTCGAGGACCTGCTGAAGCTCATCGACAAATGGGGTGGTCCCGAGACCTACCCCCATATGGCGTCCGGGTGGTCGGTCGCGTTCAATGCGCCGTTCGGCTGGATGAAGCAGGTGCCGTCTGATTTCGGCGGCACGCGCAATGGCGTCGTGGTCTCATGGCCCAAGGGCATCAAGGCCCGCAACGAGATCCGGAGCCAGTTCAGCCACGTCATCGACGTGGCCCCGACCGTGCTCCAGGCCGTCGGCCTGCCCGAGCCGAAATCGGTCAATGGCGTCAAGCAGATCCCCATGGCGGGGACCAGCCTGGTCTATGCCTTCGAGAATGCGAAGGCGGCCGAGCGGCACAAGACGCAGTATTTCGAGATCGCAGGCAACCGCGCCATTTATCACGATGGCTGGTTCGCCCGCACGATCCACAGAGCCCCTTGGGAACAGAAGCCCCGCCGCACTCTGCAGGACAATTCTGCCTGGGAGCTGTTCAATGTTCGCTCGGATTTCAGCCTCTCCAACGATCTCGCGGCGAAGAACCCCAAGAAGCTGGCCGAACTGGAGGCCCTGTTTCTGACGGAAGCCAGCAAATATGGCGCGTTGCCGATGGACGACCGCACGCTGGAGCGCCTCGATCCCGCTACCGCCGGCCGGCCCGACCTGATGGGGCCGCGGAAGACACTGACCTTGGCCGAAGGCATGGTCGGCATGCTCGAAGGCGCCTTCGTCAATGTGAAGAACCGTTCCAAGACGATCACGGCCGAGGTCGTCGTCCCCGAGGGAACGACCAACGGGACGCTGATCTCGCAAGGTGGACGTTTCGGCGGCTGGTCCCTCTATGTGAAGGATGGCGTGCCGGCCTACGACTACAATTTTCTTGGATTGCAGCGCACGACGATCGCCTCTTCAAGCAAGCTCGCGCCCGGCAAGGCCGAGCTGCGCTTCCAGTTCGACTATGATGGTGGTGGCCCGGCGAAGGGGGGGCTCGGCACGCTTTTCGTCAACGGCGAGAAGGTCGCTGAGGGGCGTATCGCCGCCACCCAGCCCGGCATCTTCTCGGCTGACGAGACCGCCGATGTCGGCATCGATCTGGGAACCCCCGTCGTCGAGGCGATCGGCGCCGAAGCCAGGTCCCGCTTCACTGGGCGCATCCCCAAGCTGACGGTCAGTGTCCAGGATCCGAAGTAAATCGATTGGCGGCTCCCTCGCCGGGAGCCGCCAATCGATGCCATACAGGGGGGCAAGAATGTCGATGTGGAAGAGACTGGCCGTTTGGGCAGGTGCCATGCTGCTCGCCGCTCCCGTTGCGGCGGCCGATTTGACGCCCCCGCACTCCCAGCCGATGCCGCCGAGCTTCGTCCCCGGCTGGACCTTCCGTTTTACACCCTATGGCTGGCTGACATCGCTCAACGGCTCGCAGGTGGTCCGTGGTCGCGGCGTGGACGTCAATGCGAGCTTCATCGACATCGTCGAAAACACGGTCGGCGAAGGCGGCTCGCTGGTCGCCCTGATGCTCAGCATGGAAGCGCGTATCGGTCGCCTGGCGCTGTTCGGAGACGTCATCGGCGAGAAGATCACGATCGAGCGCTCCGGGCTGAGGACCAGAGGCCCCGCGCCCGGTATCGGCGCGGCCGTCGGAGCCGCGGTCGACATGCAATTCCAGATGGCGATCATCGAGGCGGGTGCGGCCTACGAGATCGGGAGCGTGGGTCCGGTCGCCTTCGATGTGCTCGCCGGTGCGCGCTACTGGTACCAGAAGCTCGATCTCGGGCTCGATATCGCGACCACGGTCAATCTCGGCGATCTCTCCATCGGCAGGGGGCGCGCCATCGCCCGGTCGGGATCCGTCGACTGGATCGACGGCTTCGCCGGCATCCGGGCGCGCGTCTCGCTGGCGCCCAACCATCATCTCGCCTTTCGCGGCGATCTCGGTGCGGGCGGCAGCAAGTTCACCTGGCAGGCGCTGGCGACCTATGGCTATGACTTCAAGACGACGAACGGCGTCACCTATTCGGCGGTGATCGGCTACAAGGCCCTCTATGTCGATTACGTCCAGGGCTCGGGGCTGTCCCGCTACGAGTTCGACATGCTGCAGCACGGACCCGTGCTCGGACTGAGCGTGCGGTTCTAGCGCGCGTCGGCTTTGGCGCTCGTGGCGGACCTGGCACGGTTGAGGCGGTTGATGCCAAGTCCGCTCGTTCATGGCTTCGCCGGCAGCGTCCTGGCCGCGCTTCTGGTTCTCGCAACGGGGTTGGTCCAGGGCGAGACCGCGCATCAGGACCAGGCGCAGGCCCAGGCCCAGGCCAAGCCGCCGGTCATGGGCGCGGAATCCGGCATCGGGCAACTGACGCCCCATGCGCCGGCGGGTTATGTCGGCTCCCAAACCTGCGCCTCCTGCCATGCGACGACGCTCGCCGACTGGCAGGGATCGGACCACGCCAAGGCGATGGCCGTGGCGACGCCTGAGAGCATTCTCGGCGATTTCTCCGACGTCGCTGTCGCAAATCGCGCCGAGACAGCCCGGTTTCGGCGCGAGGGCGGGCGCTTCCTGGTCGAAACCCAGGGAAAAGACGGCAAGCTGGAAACCTTCGCGATCAGCCACAGCTTCGGCTGGCAGCCGCTGCAGCAATACCTCGTCACCTTCCCCGATGGCCGGCTGCAGGCGCTGCCATGGGCCTGGGATACGCGCGCGCAGGCGCAGGGCGGGCAGCGCTGGTTCCATCTCTACGGCGACCAGACGATCCCGCCCGGCGACGCCCTGCACTGGACCGGCCGGATTCAGAACTGGAACTTCATGTGCGCGGAGTGCCATTCGACCGCGGTGAAGAAGGGCTATGACGCTGCCTCCAACAGCTTTCGCACGACCTATTCCGAGATCAGCGTCGGCTGCGAGAACTGCCATGGGCCGGGCGCCGGCCACGTTGCCTGGGCCGCGGCCGGCAAGGCCGGCGACCCCGCCCTGAAGGGTTTCGAGGCTGCCGCAGCCAAGAGACGGGCGGTCGACTGGACGCCGGATCCGGCGACGGGCAGCCCGGCTGCGAGCGTCGCGCGCCCGCCGGGCGACGAGGTCGAGATGTGCGCCCGCTGCCACCAGCGGCGCGGCACGATCTCGGAAGACTGGAAGCCGGGGCGCTCGATCGTCGATACGCACCTCCCGGCGCTGCTGACGAGCGGTCTGTTCGAGGCCGACGGGCAGATGATCGACGAGGTCTTCACGGACCAGACCTTCAGGCAGAGCAAGATGTACGCGAAAGGCGTGATCTGCAGCGACTGCCATGACGTGCATTCCGGCAAGCTGAAGGCAAAGGGACCTCTCGTCTGCAGCCAATGCCACGACCAGCAGCGTTTCGCCGCCGCGACGCATACCGGGCACCAGCCCGGCCTGGGTGCGCCCGATTGCGTCACCTGCCACATGCCGGCGCGCACTTACATGGTCATCGACAAGCGCCATGACCATTCCTTCCGCATTCCGCGCCCGGATCTGAGTGCAGCGCTCGGCACACCCAGCACCTGCAATGCATGCCACGCCGACAAGACGCCGCAGTGGGCCGCGAGCGCTGTCGAGACATGGCACGGGCCGCACCGAAAAGGCTTTCAGGACCATGCCCGGACGTTTCACGATGCGCGCCGGGGAGACCCCGCGGCGCGAGCGCCGCTGATCGCGCTGGCGAACAACCCGCAGATCCCCGCGATCGTCCGGGCGACCGCGCAGAGCGAGCTCGGACGCCTGCCCGCCATCGCCACCGAAGGCGTCATCCGCCTCGGCCTCGACGACCCCGACCCGATCGTGCGGATCGCCGCCTTGCGCAACCTCTCGCCGCAGCCCGCCGAGATCCGCCTTCGCTGGGCGCAGGAACGTCTGGCCGATCCTGTCCTTGGGGTGCGGATCGAGGCCGCCCAGGCCCTGGCCGACATCCGGCCCGAAGCCGTGCAGGTGCCGGTTCGCGGCCAGCTAACGCGCGCCTTCGCGGAGTTCGAGGCGGCGCAGGCGCTCAATGCCGACCGGCCAGAGGCGCGGGCCGGCCTGGCACTCTATCTGATCCGCAGGGGCAGGCCGGACGCGGCTGAGGCCGAGCTGCGCGCCGGTCTGGCGCTCGACCCCGCAGCCATCGAGCTCGCGGTCAATCTGGCCGACCTGCTGCGCCAGCGCGGGCGCGATCCGGAGGGCGAGGCGGTGCTTCGCCAGGCGATCGCAGCGGCGCCGAAAGAGCCTTATCCGCATCACGCGCTCGGCCTCGCGCTGGTAAGGCAGCGTCGCTATCCGCAGGCGCTGGAGAGCCTCGCCGAGGCGTCGCGGCTCGCGCCGCGCGATGCGCAGCTGGCCTATGTCCATGGCGTCGCGCTGCAATCGCTCGGCCAGCCGGAACAGGGGCGCCAGGTCCTGCGCGGCGCGCTCCAGGCGAACCCGTTCGACGCAGCTCTTCTCGGCGCGCTGCTGGACGACGCGCAGGCGCGGCGCAACCTTGCCGGCGCAGCGGACCTCGCGGGTCGCCTGTCACGCCTGCGCCCGGACGACGCCGAGCTGGCGCGCCTCGCCGCGAGGCTGGCGCGCCCGTGAGGCGGTGATCCCTCTGCCCTATTGCCGCGGTGGGTGGTGTAGGCCGGCCGAGACTGCGGCTTTGATCGGGTTACCGGCGAGCCTCGATGATCAGATTGAACGGCGTCTCCACCGCCCTTCGCACCGTGCCGAGCCCGGCTGATTTCAGGATTGCCTCAAGCTGGCTCGGACCCGCCTGGGCGCCCAGAACGTGAGTGCCGTTCTCCGATATCGCATGGGCGCAGCACATGGTCGTCGATCCGGCATAGTAGAGCCGGCCGACCGGATTGATATTGTCCTCGACACGATCCCCGGCGAACGGCTCGATCAGCATGAGCGTGCCGTCCTCGGCCATCGCCGTTGCCGCATAGCGCGCCGCTTCGACCGGCCGGCCCATGTCGTGCAGGCAGTCAAAGAAGCAGACGAGATCGTAGCCACGTTTGGCATAGGTATCTGCCTTCGCCACTTCGAAGCTGACGCGATCCTCGACGCCGGCCGCATTTGCCACCCGGCGGGCGACCTCGATCGATTCCGCGTGCGTGTCGAAGCCCCAGAACCGACTCTCGGGGAAGGCCTTTGCCATCAGCACGGTCGAATGACCGTGCCCGCAGCCAACGTCGGCGACCAAAGCGCTCTTGTCGAGTTTAGCCGTCACACCCCAGAGCATCGGGAGCCACTCCTTGACGAGGTTCGCGCTGTAGGCGTTCCGGTAGAATGCGCCGATGCCGCAGAAGAGCTTCTCATCATGCTCGCCCCAGCTCACGCCCTTGCCCGTTTTGAACGCGGCAAGCGTCTTGGGTTCGTCGGCCCACATCGATGCAACGATCTGCCAGGCGTAGGGCAGGAAAACCGGGCTGAGCTCGTCAGCAAGGACCGCTGCCTGCTCCGGCGTCAGCTCGTAGGTCTTGGATGGAGCGTGATAGTCGATGTAGCCGCCCGCGACCTGGGAATTGAGCCACTCGCGGACGTACCGCTCCGCGCAGCTACTGCGCCTGGCAACCTCCTGTGAGCTCAAGGGTCCGGCGCCCGCCATGGCCTTGTAAAGCCCGAGCTTGTCGCCGAGCCCCACCATGACACCGCCATAGCCGGCCGAAATCTCTCCGATCAGGCGCCCGACAAGCGCGTCTAGCTTCTGCTGGTTGATCGTCATCGTTCATTCCATTCTTGCATTCTCGCGCCCCTTGCGCCGAGTGTCGAAAGCAGGATGGCGATTGGCCAATCGGCCTGGGAGTGCGAGACCGGCCAGCGACGGTTCGTTGGTGCCAGGAGAACCTCGAATGTCAGCGACGACACGACCGCTGCACGTCAGCCTGGTCGCCATCCCCGATGCGGTCATATCGACGCTGAGCGGCATCTACGACGTGCTGGGTGCATTCCGCATGCTCGGGCGCGCCGAGCCGTCGCTCCCCGATGAGCCGCCGTTCACGGTCGAGATCGTTGCGGCCGAACGCGGCAGCGTCGCGCTCGCGAGCGGCTTACCGGTGGAGGCCCGGCGGGCAGTCTCGGAGGTTGTCGCGACGGACATCATCATCGTGCCGTCGGTCCTGCTCGGACCCGATGGCTGGACGCCCGGCCGCTATCCCGCAATCGTAGATTGGGCCAGGCGCATGCATGCCGACAGCGCGCTGCTCTGCTCGGCCTGCTCGGGCGTGTTTCTGCTCGCCGAGACGGGGCTGTTTGACGGCCAGGAGACGACCGTCCACTGGGCTTACGCCGACCAGTTTGCACGCGCGTTCCCGCGCGTGCCGCTGCGACCCGATCGCGTGCTGGTGGTCTCGGGCACGCAAGAGGAACTCGTCACCTCAGGCGCCTCGATGACTTGGCATGACCTCGTGCTCTATCTGATCGTCCGCTACGTCGGCGCTACGGCAGCGCAGACCGTGGCCCGATCCTTTGCGCTGCAATGGCACCATGACGGGCTCGCCCCTTATATCGTCTTTCAGGGCCGGACGGATCATGGAGACGCCGCCATTGCCGATACGCAATCCTGGCTCTCGGCGAATTTCTCCGTCGCGAGCCCGGTCGAGGAGATGGTGCGGCGTTCAGGGCTCGCCGAGCGCACGTTCAAGCGGCGCTTCACTGAGGCGACGGGCTTCGCGCCGATCGACTATGTTCAACGCCTGCGGGTTGAGGACGCCAAGCGCCGGCTCGAACGCACCGATGCGCCGGCCGACGAGATCAGCTGGAAGGTCGGCTACGAGGATGCAGCCTTTTTCCGCCGACTGTTCAAGCGCGTGACCGGGATGACGCCCGGCGCCTACCGCCGACGCTTCCAGGTGCCGGCCTTCGCCCGTTCGGAAAAGTAGATGTCCGCAACGGGGCCGAGCAGGTCGTTGCCGCCACATCCGGTTTCGGGCGGCACGTCAATGTCGGCTCGCGGCGCGACGCTGACCGGTGGGCGGCATGGACGCACCGTGGTCAAGTTGGGGTCGATGGCGGGTGATCGTCATTTCACTCCGGTAGCCCGGCTTTTCTCAGACCCATCGCAAATGTGGAGAAATCTTGCGGCCGGTGGATCGGCAGCCAGTCCTTGATGGTCGAGATCCGTAAAGTGGGATGGAGCTGTTGCAGATGGTCCATGGCGCGCTTCGCTGGCTCCATCCGGTCGGCCAGCGCATGGCTTGCGGCGATGATGCAGCCCACCATCAGAAAGCTCGGCAGGTTGGTGAACGCCTTCTCGGCCCATGCCGAGGCGACGTCGAAGCGTCCGGCGAACAGATGCGCCACCGCCATTCCTGCCTGCATGCGATACATTTCCGGGTCCAACGGACTCAGTCGCATGGCCTTGGCGAAATGCTCGATCGCGGCGTCCGGATCGCCGTGCCAGACCCTCAGATAGCCGCCGAGGAACCAGGCAGCCGCCTGGTTGGGATTGAGCACGACCGCCCGGTCGAGCAAGGCGATGCCGGCATCGAGGTCGCCGGTGAGGTGGGCGAGCGCATGGCCGCCCCTGGTCAGCGCCACCGCATCGTCCCTGCCCAGTTCGACGGCCTTGCGGGCCAGCCGGGCACCTTCTGCGGTCTCCTCTGCGCGGTCGGCCATCCAGCCATTGACCCTGCGCCAGAAATAGCACCAGGCCGCCGTGCCATAGGCCGAGGCGAAGCCTGGATCGAGCACGATCGCCTGATCGAACAGCCGTAGCGCCTCGCTGATGGCCTCCCTGCTGCCCTGCTGCAGATTCGCGATCCCGCGCAGGTAGCAGTCATAGGCGTTGAGGCTCGTGGTCGGCGCCCGTTGCGCGCGTCCGATCTCCGCGCGTTCGAGCTGTGGCGCCATCGCGCCGACGACGCTCGCGGCGACCTGGTCCTGCAGTTCGAAGATGTCGTCGAGGGTGCTCTCGAAGCGCTCGGCCCAGAGATGTGCGCCGGTCGTGGCATCGATCAACTGCCCTGTTATCCGCACGCGGTTCGCAGCCTTGCGCACGCTGCCTTCCAGCACGTAGCCGACGCCGAGCTCGCGCCCGACCTGCTTCACATCCACTGGCCGGCCCCTGTAGGTGAAGCTCGAATTGCGCGCGATGACGAACAGCCAGCGAAGGCGCGACAAGGCCGTGATGATGTCATCGACGACGCCATCGGCGAAATAGCCCTGCTCCGGGTCGCCGCTCATGTTCTGGAACGGCAGCACGGCGATGGAGGGCTTGTCGGGAAGGGCCAGGGTTAGCGCCGATGCTGGTCCCGATGCGGCCGGCTCGGCCTTTGCCCCATCGCGGTTGTCCCGCGACGGCGCTTCCTTGACGTCGGCGACGAACCGGAAGCCCTTGCGGGCAATCGTCCGGATGAGCCGCTGCTCCTCGCCGCTGTCGCCGACGGCCTTGCGCACCGCATTGATATGACTGGTGAGGGTCGACTCGGATACGATCCGCCCGCTCCAGACCGCGTCCAGCAGGTCATCCTTGCTGACGACGCGCTCGCGGTTGCGCACGAGATGGGCCAGGAGGTCGAACACCTGCGGCCCGATCGCAATCACCTCGCTGCCCCGCGTCAGCTCCCGCCGGTCGGGATCGAGCACATGGCCTTCGAACAGAAATGGCACGCCAGCACTCCGTAACCCGGTGGCGATTGAATTCTCCGGTGTCGCTGCACCGGCCTGCCACGGCGTAGGCCGTTGATAGCATGTCGCCCGAATTCGGGCTCAGCTCCCAGCACAGCCTCTCATCACGTGGGCGCCAATGGGATGCCGGCCCTTTTGGACGAGTAAGCAAGGGAAATTCAATCGCGCCTCAAGGCAGCCGCAAGGTTTTCACGCCTGGCGGCCGGCATTCTCCTCTCACCGGAACGCGGTCGGCGCGGCCGGTCGTCAGACAAAAGGAGAGAACCATGAGAATCGTGGTCATTGGAGGCAGCGGCCTCATCGGATCCAATCTCGTCGGCAGGCTTCGCCAGGCAGGGCATGAGGTTCTGGCGGCGTCGCCCAACTCGGGCGTCAACACCATCACCCGCGAGGGACTGGCCGAGGCGCTTTCCGGCGCTCAGGTCGTCGTGGACGTGGCGAATTCGCCGTCCTTCGAGGATAAGGCCGTCCTGGAGTTCTTCGAGACATCGGGCAGCAACCTGCTTGCCGCTGAAGCAGCCGCTGGCGTCAGGCATCACATCGCGCTCTCGGTGGTCGGCACCGAGCGCAATCCCGATAGCGGCTATCTCCGCGCCAAGCTGGCCCAGGAGACCCTGATCAAGGCGTCGGGCATCCCGTACACGATCCTGCGGGCGACGCAGTTCTTCGAGTTCGTCAACGCCATCGTCCAGTCGAGCGCCAATGGCGACGTGTTCCGCCTGTCGCCGGCGCTCTTCCAGCCGATTGCCGCCGCCGATGTCGCGGCCGTGCTGGCGGAGATCGCGGTTGGCGCGCCGCTCAACGACACCGTCGAGGTGGCGGGCCCCGAGCCGATTCCGATGGATGCGATCGCGCGGCAGTTCCTGACGGCCAGGGGGGACGCGCGCCAAGTGATCGCCGACGTCCGCGCCCGCTATTTCGGCGCCGAACTGGACGATAGGTCGCTGACGCCCGGCGAGAATCCGCGCCTGGGGCCGACCCGCTTCGCAGACTGGCTCAGCGCGTCGGACGTGCGGGCCTGAGTGCGAGCATCGCCCCGGGGGGCATCCCAAACAGACACTCATCCCAATCCGGGAGGGCTTGAACCATGACCATCTTTCCCGACGAGCGGGCCATTGCGGCGGCGATCGTCGCAATGGTGGCCTTCAACGGCCTCTTCCTCTCGGCGAACCGCGTCTTCATGCTCGTCAACCCGCTGGCCTGGTTTTGCTCACAAGCTTGAGCGTCGGACGGTGAGGTCCGAGCGTTTGAAGACGGCTGGCAGGAGTTCGACGCCGAGCCCGGGTCCTTCCATCGGCAGGACATAGCCGTTCTCGATGGTCGGCATGGTCGTGACGAGTTCGTTGTACCAGCCGGTGTAGAAGGCGCGCACCGATTCCTGGATCAGCGTGTTGGGCTGGCTGAAAGAGGCGTGGATCGCCGCGATGAAGCCGACCGGGCCGATGCAGTCATGCGGTGCGAAGGGGCGGTGATAGGTGTCGGCCATCGCCGCAATCTTGCGGCCCTCGGTGAGGCCCCCCGTCCAGCAGAGATCGGCCATGACGATGTGCATCGCGTCGCGGTCGAGCATGTCCTTGTAGGGAAAGCGCGAGCCCAGCGTCTCGCTGGCGCAGACCGAGACGGTGGTCGAGCGCGCGAATTCGCTGAGCGCCTGCGGCGAGTTCATCCGGATCGGGTCTTCATACCAGGTCGGGCTGTACTGCTCGAGCACACGGGCGATCTTGATCGCGGTCGGCAGGTTCCAGAGCGAATGCATCTCGACCATGATCTCGATCTTGTCGCCCACGGCTTTGCGAATCTTCTCGAAGGGTTCGCAGGCCCGGCGCATCTGGTCGGGCGTGATGTGGAGGCCCTGGTTCTCGATTCCCGCCGGATCGAACGGCCAGATCTTCATCGCGGTGATGCCGCTCTCGAGCAGGCTCTCGGCCACGGCGTCGGCGCGGTTCATGAAGCCGTCGAGATCCTCATAGGGGCCCTCGGTCTCGCCGAGATTCCAGGTCGAGACCGGCTTGATGTTTTGCGTCCGGACATAATTGTAGCCGGCGCAGGTGTTGTAGATGCGCTGCTTGTTGCGGC